>ERZ857629.11-NODE-11-length-294481-cov-24.448347_pt1 | contig 294481 bp, 314 predicted proteins | sample MGYA00519700_ERZ857629 | MGnify/ENA primary metagenome ERZ857629 (study PRJEB31778, sample SAMEA3449351) | human gut metagenome | biome: human gut; feature: human-associated habitat; material: faeces | place: United Kingdom | collected 2010/2012 ... | reverse complement strand
CCTAAGGTAGCGAAATTCCTTGTCGGGTAAGTTCCGACCCGCACGAAAGGCGTAATGATTTGAGCGCTGTCTCGACAATGCACCCGGTGAAATTGAAGTACCAGTGAAGATGCTGGTTACCTGCGCCAGGACGGAAAGACCCCATGGAGCTTTACTCCAGCTTGATACTGGGATTCGATACTGTATGTACAGGATAGGTGGGAGACTGTGAAGTGGTGACGCCAGTTGCCACAGAGTCGCTGTTGGGATACCACCCTTGCAGTATTGGATTTCTAACCTGCGCCCGTGACCCGGGCGGGGGACAATGTCTGGCGGGGAGTTTGACTGGGGCGGTCGCCTCCGAAAGGGTATCGGAGGCGCTCAAAGGTTCCCTCAGAATGGACGGAAACCATTCGAAGAGTGCAAAGGCAGAAGGGAGCTTGACTGCGACACCGACGGGTGGAGCAGGTAGGAAACTAGGACTTAGTGATCCGGTGGTATGAAAGTGGGATTGCCATCGCTCAACGGATAAAAGCTACCCTGGGGATAACAGGCTTATCACTCCCAAGAGTTCACATCGACGGAGTGGTTTGGCACCTCGATGTCGGCTCATCGCATCCTGGGGCTGTAGCAGGTCCCAAGGGTTGGGCTGTTCGCCCATTAAAGCGGTACGCGAGCTGGGTTCAGAACGTCGTGAGACAGTTCGGTCCCTATCCGGCGCAGGCGGAGGATATTTGAGAGGAGCTGTCCTTAGTACGAGAGGACCGGGATGGACGGACCACTGGTGTATCTGTTGGCAGCCAATGCCATGGCAGAGTAGCCAAGTCCGGCAGGGATAAACGCTGAAGGCATCTAAGCGTGAAGCCCCCCTCAAGATGAGATATCCCATAGAGAAATCTGGTAAGACCCCTTAGAGAGTATGAGGTAGATAGGACATAGGTGTAAGTGCAGTAATGCATTCAGCTGAATGTTACTAATCGGTCGAGGGCTTATCCAAGCAGGCAGGTTTGGGAGTGAAAGTTTTGGAGTATCAATGTTCGGTTTTGAAGGTATGATGGTTTAAGGATAGACATGAGTGTCTATCCTTTTTTTGCAGAAAAATTTTCTCTTTTCTATGAAGATTTAAGTAGACTTTATATAAAAAGTGTTTTAGAATTATATAAATGGCAAAATTTTGTCAGAATATAATTGTGAGAGGCGACTATGTTAGTAACGTTAATTCCTATTTTTGATAAAGACATGAGAGTACGTGCGTATTCACTATTTACCCAGAAGAGAAATCATTTACTGGAGCCGGCACTTCTTGGAGTTGGATGTTATGATGGCGCAGCCAATGTAGAAGGACTGGAAGTTATTCAAAATATTGGTATTGATACACTTTCACCCGGAACGGATGTTTTTGTTCCCGTGGGAAATATTGCAGTGTTTTCAGATATTGAATCCCAGTGTGACAATATGAGGGGAAGACTGACTTTCCTTTTTGACAATACAATTTCTAATGAGGAGATGTATCTGAAACGCCTGAGAGAATTAAAGGCTGCAGGTTATAAACTTGCCATCCGTAAAATTCCGGTGAATATGTTTGAGAAAAACAAAGATATTTTGGATTTGATGGATTATATTTTCCTGGACTGCAAAAAGATCGATGTAAAAAAAGCAAAGATTTATTTTGGACATTTACATCCCACTATTCAGATCTGTGTCGGAAATATTGAAGATCAGGAAACCTTTGAAGATTTGCGTACAGATGAAAAGTTTGCTCTGTTTGAGGGATCTTTTTACCGTGTCCCTGTTACCAAAGGAGAGGTGGAGGTTGCTCCCTTAAAGGCAAATTATCTGGAACTTCTTAATATGGTTAATGACGCAGACTTTGATCTTACGAAAGCGGCGGATGTGATCAGCCGAGATACTGCCATGGTCTTGTCACTGTTAGAAATGGTTAATAAAATGACTGTACATTCTAAAATCACATCCATTCGTCATGCGGCAGCCATGTTAGGCCAGAAGGAGTTAAAGAAATGGATCAATACAGCCGTGACGAGAGAACTTTGTGCGGATCGACCCAGTGAAATCACCAGAATTTCTTTGCTGCGTGCAAAGTTCATGGAACAGTTGGCATCGATGTATGGCATGGCACAGAAAAGTTCCGAGTTGTTCCTTACCGGATTATTTTCTGTTTTGGATTTGATTTTGAACATGCCCATGGAAGAAGCTTTGAAGAAAGTCAATGTGTCCAAAGAAATTATAGATGCATTGGTGAACCAGAAGGGCGATTTGGCACCAGTTTATCACTTGATGTTATGTTATGAAAATGCGGACTGGCAGGAGATTTCCAGACAAATGATTATGATGAATCAGAGTATTAATGAACTGTCGGACCTTTATATTTCTTCCTTAACCTGGTATAAAGATTTATTCTTTACAGGAAATGTTTAAAATAAATTAACAGCTTTGTAAATTTATATACTTTTTTGGGAAAATATATGGTATAATACCCGTAAATGAGAAGAATGTGCCGAGCAGAAGGCATTGAATATGGCGTGAGGTGAGTAGATGGATACAAAAATCTTATTGGAAAATGGGACTAATGAATTAGAAGTGCTTGAGTTTATGCTGGACGGTAATTCATATGGTATCAATGTAGCAAAGATCAGAGAGATTATTACATATCAGCCCGTGACTCCGGTGCCGAATTCACACCCGAGTATTGAAGGCATTTTTATGCCTCGTGACCGTATGATTACTGCGATTGATCTTAAGAATTGTCTTCAGAGAGGGGTATCAGAGCCGGGAGGCCTTTTTATTGTCACTAATTTTAACAAGTTGGATATTGCATTTCATGTTGATTCGGTAGTTGGAATTCATCGTGTTTCCTGGAAAGATATTATTAAACCAGGTGCAACTGTTTCTACTACGGAAGATGGCATTTCCACAGGAATTATCAAATTCAATAATAAACTTATTATTATTCTTGATTTTGAAAAAATTGTTACTGAAATTAACCCGGAGACAGGATTAAAAACCACAGAAATTGACGAACTGGGAAAAAGAGGACGGTATGATGTCCCGATTCTCATTGCTGAGGATTCCGTTCTTTTGAATAAGTTGATTGTAGATTCACTGAAGAAAGCCGGATATGAAAATCTGATTCATACAGCAAATGGTAAAGAGGCTTATGATGTCATCCAGACATGTAAGGAAGAAGGAACATTGGATCAGCATGTAAAATGTATCATTACTGATATTGAGATGCCGGAGATGGATGGTCATAGATTAACCAAACTGGTAAAAGAAGATGAAGCCACGAAAAACATTCCGGTTATTATTTTCTCCTCCCTTGTCAATGACGAAATGAAGAAAAAGGGAGAAGCACTTGGAGCAGATGCACAGCTTTCTAAGCCTGAAATAGGAAACCTTGTAAAAGTAATCGATGAACTGGTGTTAGACAAATAGTGAAGGTAATAGTAATGCCATCTGACGTAGCAGCCAGATGGCATTTTTTTAACCGCAAGGCGCAGCCTTCAGGTACCACATAAAAAAGTGAGACTAGGAAGTAGGGAAATATGGTAGAACAGATAAAAAAAGCGGTGAAAGATGCGGAGCTGGTGTTGATTGGAATCGGGGAAGATTTTGGCGTTTCTGAAAAACAGCTTATGGATAAACAGCCGGAAGTATATGCAGATGAAAAACTGGGAGAACAGGCTTTAGGATACCTGGTAAGTCAGTGCAGAAAGGAAGAGAAGGAAAATGCTATCCGGTATAAGGCATATAAAAATCTGTTGGATTTAATCCATGACAAAAATTATTTTTGCATTTCTGTAAATACTGATGATATTTTATATCAGCCAATTGACAAAAATGGAGAGACCTTTCGACAGGATCGGATTGTAACTCCATGTGGAGGTTATCGCAAGCTGCAATGTTCCAAAGAATGTACCGAGGTTTTGGAGGAACCGCAGAACACATGGAGAATATGGGCAAAGGAATATGTTCAGGCATTTCAAGCTTCAAAAAAAGGGGAAACAAAAAGAATACCAGCACTTCCTAAAGAACAGGTATGTCCAAAGTGTGGAAGCTCCCTAGTTTTTAATAATGTATACGCACAACATTACAACGAACAAGGATATTTGAGTCAATGGGGAATTTATACCAAATGGTTGGAGGGAACGGTCAACAAAAAGATTTGTATCCTGGAACTGGGAGCAGGAATGAAATTCCCTACCGTTATTCGATGGCCTTTTGAAAAAGTAGCTGCCTATAATCGAAAAGCATCTATGTTTCGCATACATCGTTCTCTTTATCAATTTCCAGACAGTGTAGAGGGACGAGGCATTGCCGTGGCAGAAGACCCGGTAGAGTTTTTTGCAAATAAATTTGTCTGATAATGGATTCTATGATAATATAAAACATATTTAGTTTACTATGGCGAAAGTGGGGATTTTTTTGTGAATGCCAATGATGAAGAATATCTGGATAATCTGCTAAATTCTTTACAGGAGACAGATGAACAGTCTGAGTCTCTGGAATCTCGATTTCCTGATCGAGACATTGTTGCACAGCTTAGTCAGGATAAGGAACGGGAGTGGAAAGAAAACGGTGGAAATCATAATTCCATAGAAAAAATGCCAACCGAGGATGTCATTGCCACATCGTTGGAAAATTTGCTTGCGAAAGAGAATGAGGATGCAGTTGACGCGGGCAGTCTCACAGAGAAAAACCCGGTAGAAGAATCGATGGAAAAAACAACGGAAGAGCTGCAGCCTACAGTGGAAGAGGCACCCGTGGTGGAAGAGGCACCTGTGGCGGAAGAGACACCTGTAGTGGAAGAGACACCTGTGGCGGAAGAGACACCTGTGGTGGAAGAGACACCTGTGGCGGAAGAGGCACCTGTGGCAGAAGAGGCACCTGTGGTGGAAGAGGCACCTGTGGTGGAAGAGGCACCCGTGGTGGAAGAGGCACCTGTAGTGGAAGAGACACCTGTAGTGGAAGAGACACCTGTGGCAGAAGAGGCATCTGTGGTGGAAGAGGCACCTGTGGTGGAAGAGACACCTGTGGCGGAAGAAGCACCTGCGATGGAAGAAACACCTGTCGTGGAGGAACCTGCCGTAGAGGAAACCACTGTCATAGAGAAAGAAACAGTACCTACGGTGGAAAAAGTGGCATCTACAGAGGAGCCGGCAGTGGAAGATGAGCCTGTTCCAGAAGAAGATCTAACCGTGGAAGAGGCTCCGGTCAGGGAGAAAAACGAACAAAATGCTTCAGCAGGGAATTCAGTGGGAGAAACAGAGAAGAAAGAAACCCCTACTGTGCAGGGTATGGACGACATGAAGCAGATGTCACAGGATGAGATTGAAGCTCTTATTCAGGCGGCCAGTACGCAACCCGAGCAAACGGAGAAAAAGGATGAGAATCCGGATCTGGATGACGATATTTTTACCAGCCTGACCGCAGGTGATCCCGAGCCGGAACAGGGGCAGGAGTCTGATTCCAAACAGGATACGGAAACTTCTGAAGGCACAGAAGAGGTGAAACCTGAAAAGAAGCGGAAAAAACAGGGCAAGAAGGAAAAGAAATCTAAAGCTGTGGTTGAAAGAGAAGCAAATCAAGAGGACGAGAGACCAAAGAAGAAAGGCTTCTTCCAAAAATTATTAGATTTGTTCACAGAGGAGGCACTGGACGAAGAAATACCTTCGGAAGAAAAAATCAGAGAAGAAAACCTGAGTGATGAAAATGCGGCAATTCTGCAAGGTTTGGATAAAGAGGCAGAAAAGAAAGCAGCAAAGCAGAAAGCAAGACAGGAAAAAAAGGAGCAGAAAAAACAGGCAAAGAAGGAAAAGGAAAAAGCCGCACAGGAGAAAAAAGCGGCAAAACCGAAAAAACCCAAGAAGGAAAAGCCTCCTAAGGATGGGAAGAGTGAAAACCACAATCGCAAGCTTTTTCCTAAAAAACTGATCTTTATGGTAGTGCTTCTTGCACTGACTATTTTCGGAGGAATCTATTTGTTTACCAGTCAGGTACCAAGACTGAAAGCATTGGGAAATGCCCGTAAAGCATTTTATAATCACGATTATAATGAAGCCTATGAGGCGTTTTACGGATATGATCTGAAGGAAAAGGATCAGGTGCTTTATAACCAGGCGTATTCAATCCTGAAAATGCAGCAGCGGCTGGATGCCTATGAAAGCTATCATTCCTTTGGCATGGAGAGGGAAGCCCTGGATGCATTGATACAGGGTGTGGCCCAGTATGAAGAATTATATGCCTATGCGCAGACCAACGGAGCAGCCGATGAAATCAGTACCCGCTACCAGGAGATCCTGAATACGCTTCAGGATGTATACGGTATTGATGAAGAGACGGCATTAGACATTGCTCAGGAAGAGGATGACCTTTGTTATACATTGCGTCTGGAGGCAGTCCTGGGTGGATATGACTATGTAAATCCTTATGAAAATCTGGATTATTATTTGGAAAAGATCGGGAAAGAGGAGAAGTACCGGTCCAACGCACCTGCGGATGACAAACCTGCTTCCCAGGTTACAAGCGATATGTTGCCGGAGGAGCAGTTACTCCAGGAACAGCTTACAGAGGATACGGATTTAGAGCAGCAGATCACAGAGGAGACTATAGCAGAGACGGAGAATTCCGCTATAACAGAGGAAAACGGTGGAGATGCTGGCGGTGAACTGACCGAAGAGCAGTATGTGACAGAATAAGACTTTACAGAAAGGCACAAGAACGATGATCGCAATCATTGACTACGATGCAGGAAATATCAAAAGTGTGGAGAAAGCGGTACAGTTTCTCGGTGCGGAGGCAGTGGTCACCAGAGACCGGCAGACGATTCTTGCAGCAGACCATGTGATTCTTCCGGGTGTTGGCTCCTTTGGCGATGCAATGGAGAAAATCCGAAACTATGGTCTGGAGGAAGTGATTCATGAAGTGGTGGAACAGGGAATCCCTTTTCTGGGAATCTGCCTGGGTCTGCAACTTTTGTTTGCATCCAGTGAGGAGACTTCCGGCGTGAAGGGGCTGGATATTTTGCCGGGAACCATTCAGCGGATACCGGATGCTCCCGGAATTAAAATTCCCCATATCGGATGGAATTCCCTGAAGTTTCCGAAAAAGAGCCGTTTGTTTAAAGGATTACCGGAAGATTCTTATGTTTATTTTGTCCATTCTTACTACTTAAAGGCTGACGAGGAAGACATTGTGGCTGCAACTACGGAATATGGCGGTACGTTGATTCATGCAGCAGTGGAAAAAGACAATGTATTTGCCTGCCAGTTCCATCCGGAAAAAAGTTCCGATGTGGGTCTGCAGATACTTCGGAATTTTATCAATGTGACGAGAGGATAGGACAGCATGTATACCAAGAGAATTATTCCCTGCTTAGATGTAAAAGATGGACGTGTCGTTAAGTGTGTAAATTTTTTAAACCCCAGAGACGCGGGGGATCCTGCAGAGGTGGCAGCAGCCTATGACCGTGCCGGGGCAGATGAACTGACCTTTCTGGATATAAACGCTTCCGCAGACAGCCGTGCCACTCAGTTAGAGTGGGTCAGGCGGGTAGCAGAAAAAGTATTTATTCCTTTTACCGTAGGTGGGGGTGTCCGCTCTGTGGAGGATTTCCGGGCAATTCTGCGGGAAGGTGCAGATAAAGTGGAGGTCAATTCCGCAGCCATTATGAATCCCAGACTCATTGCGGATGCAGCCGATAAATTTGGCAGCCAGTGTGTGGTGGTAGCCATTGATGCGAAACGCCGCCCGGATGGTGGTTGGAATATTTTTAAAAATGGCGGTCGTGTGGATATGGGCATTGACGCCATCGAATGGGCGGTAAAAGCGGAACAGCTGGGGGCAGGAGAAATCCTTCTTACCAGCATGGACGGGGACGGCACCAGGGAGGGATATGATATACCTCTGACAAAAGCGGTGTCTGGTGCGGTGAAGATTCCTGTCATTGCTTCCGGTGGAGCCGGAACGCTGGAACACTTTTATGAAGCTTTGACAGAGGGCGGTGCAGAAGCAGCACTGGCGGCATCTCTGTTCCATTACAAGGAACTGGAGATCAAAGAGGTCAAAGAGTATTTACGAGACCGCGGAGTTTCTGTCAGACTTTGATTTATGGAAAAAAGCGTCGCTTGTCGCCTCTTTAGGCGTACGAACGGTATGCGTAGCATAAACTTCTTCTCCGCGAGCTGCACATTCTAGCGGGGCATTTTTTGCACAGGAAAGAATTTCCTATACAAATACAAAGAGGCGCAGGCGGTGCTTGCGCCTTATTTAATAGGAGAGATTTTAATTATGACAATGATTTCAAATGACTGGCTTCCGGCACTTCAGGAGGAGTTTCGGAAACCTTATTATAAACAGCTTTTTACTTTTGTGAAGCAGGAATATGATACCAGAGTGATCTATCCTCCTGCAGATGATATTTTTAATGCCTTTCACTTTACGCCTTTAAGGGAGGTGAAAGTTCTGATATTAGGTCAGGATCCTTACCACAATGAACATCAGGCACATGGTCTGAGTTTTTCGGTCTTACCGGAACAGACGGAAATCCCACCTTCTTTGCAGAATATTTATCAGGAACTTCACGATGATTTAGGGTGCTATATCCCTAACAACGGATATCTGGAGAAGTGGGCCAGACAGGGAGTCCTGATGTTAAACACGGTTCTTACGGTGCGGGCACATCAGGCAAATTCCCATCAGGGAAAAGGCTGGGAGCAGTTTACCGATGCAGTGATTCAGGCAGTAAATGCCCAGGACAGACCTATTGTATACATGCTGTGGGGAAGACCTGCCCAGAGTAAGATTCCAATGTTGACGAATCCAAATCATTTGATTTTAAAGGCACCCCATCCCAGCCCTTTGTCAGCATACCGGGGATTTTTTGGATGTAAACATTTTAGTCAGGCAAATGCTTTCTTGAAAGAGCATGGTATCAGTCCTATCGACTGGCAGATTGAGAACGTGGAACGGTAAGGAGAGGACAATTTGAACCAGGAACAGCAATATCTGGAAGCTGTTGAGAAGAAGCTTTCCGGAAAAATCACAGAATTACAGAAAAAGATGCAGGAAGGGGAAAAAGACCTGAAACAACTGCATGATTACTACTGGGATAATTACACGGAATTTGATGAGTACGGCTATGAACGCTATGACAATAACCAGGCATTGGAAAGTAAGGTAAAAGAACGTGCCGGTCATGTCAGGGAATTATTTCGTTATCAAAAAATGCAGGATTCTCCTTATTTTGGAAGAGTCGACTTTTTGTACGATGGAGAAGCTGAGCCGGAGAAATGCTATATCGGAATTGCCAATCTGGCAGATTCCGCAGCAGATATTCCCATGGTCTATGACTGGAGGGCACCGGTATCCAGTCTTTTTTATGATTATGAAAAAGGCCGGGCACAATATGAGGCACCAGTGGGAGCGGTCACAGGAGAAATCACCGGTAAGAAACAATACAAGATCCGCCATGGACAATTAATCTACTGTCTGGAAAGCGATTTGAATATTGATGATGATATTTTGAAGCAGGAGCTTTCCACCCATGCGGATGCCAGGTTAAAAAGTATCGTCAACACCATCCAGAAGGAGCAGAACACCATTATCAGAGATGCTTCCCACCGGATTCTGGCAGTGCAGGGATGTGCCGGCAGCGGCAAAACTTCTGTGGCACTGCACCGCATTGCCTATCTTCTGTATCATAACCGGAAAAATTTACAGGCATCCCAGATTCTGATTTTGTCACCCAACGGTATTTTTGAGGATTATATTTCCAGAATTCTGCCGGAATTAGGAGAGGAAAATATCAGAGAACTGTCGTTGGATGTGTATGCCTACCGAAAACTGCGGGACCTTGGTGAGGCCGAGGATCGCTACGATGAGATTGAGAAAATTTTATCAGAAGGAACCAGTCTTTTACCACGGACGGCAGAGGCGGATTATAAGCAGACCAGAGAGTATGTGGCAGAGCTGGATGGTTTTGTATTTGAACTGGAAAGCGACATTGTGAATTTACAGGACTTTACTTGGAAGGGAAGAACCACCAGCGAGGAAAAGCTGTCCCGGTATTTTTATGAAAAATTATGGGAAACGCCGCTGTTTAACCGAATGGAGCTGATTGCCGGATTTTTAATCGACGAAGAGGAGACACTGCGGGACGCAGACATGGAGGAAGAGGAAAAAGAGCAGCTTACCCAGCGGATGAATGGCATGTACGAAACCATGGATCTGCTGACGCTGTACAATCGTTTTCTCACCTCCACGGGGCGGGAGCCGGTGGAATTGCGGGACGGCATGATCCGGTATGAGGATGTATATCCTTTACTTTATTTAAAAACCTGTCTTTGGAAACAGGAGAAGAAGATTCCTGTCAAACATTTAATTATTGACGAGATGCAGGACTATTCTTACCTGCAGTACCGGATTCTGGCGAAGATGTTTTCCTGTCCGATGACGATTCTTGGAGATAAGATGCAGACCATGGGGGAGAAACAAGTGGATGTGCTTTCCTTCCTTCCGGGAATTTTCGGCAAAGACCTGTATCGGATGGAATTGACGAAAAGCTATCGTTCCACTGTGGAGATTCTGGAACTGGCAGCAGCAGTATCCGGGGAAAAGACGATAAACTGTATTTCCCGCAAGGGAAAAATGCCGGTGTGGTATGCTTCTTATGATAAAGAACAGATGTATACACATCTTGTTCAGGCACTGAATACCATGGAGGATGTGGAAACAGCAGCAGTTTTATGTCTGGATCAGGAAATGGCAGAGAATGTGAGTGAAGAATTGAAGGAGCGGATGCCCCGGATGGAGATTTCCCTGCTTACCAAGGATACGAAAACCTTCAAACCCGGACTGTGTGTAACCACCTTTTATCTGGCAAAGGGACTGGAATTTGATGCGGTAATGATTCCTTTTCTGGAAAAATATCGGACCGCGTTTCACAGACAGGCACTTTATATCAATATTACCCGTGCCCTGCATGTGTGCAATCTTTTTTCCGCAGGGGACAGCAAAGGCAGTCTGGGAGATGAACTGACAGAATACCGTGTGTAGGAAGGAATGGCTTAAAAAGCGATGAACGAAAAAAGACGAAAGTTAGCAAAGTGGCCGGAACGGATTTTTAACAGCCTGTTTGTGTTTCTGGGAGCGAACATCTATGCATTGCGGGCGATGGACTATCACTGGTTTACGTTGATACTATCCTTTATTGTGGGAGTGATTGTAGTGCAGATTATTCCTTCTACAGTGTGCAATCGGTATCAGACGAAAAAACTGCGGCAGACGGGAATGGGAGCGGAACTTCTCATTGCATTTCTTGGTTCCTGTGTCCTTTCCGGGATACTGGCGATTTTGGGATTTACCGGGCATCTGGAAGGGGTGACCAGTGAATGGAAATTCTGGGTCATCAACACCTGTATCGTGGTTCTGGTGGAGGCGGTCTGTTTCTGGAATGGCATGATCCGGGTTTTTCTTTATTCCAGTCAGTTGGGAATGAAATGGAGAGGAATTGGCATTGCCTGTGGGATGATTCCTCTGGTGCATTTATATGTTCTGGGCAGGATGATTCTGATAACGGCAAGAGAAGCTTCCTTTGAAAATGATCGGCTGCTATTGGATGAAAGCAGGGCAGAGGAACAAATCTGTGCCACGAAATATCCCATTTTACTGGTACATGGAGTATTTTTCCGGGATTCACGGTATTTGAATTACTGGGGGAGAATTCCCCAGGCACTGGAGAAAAACGGAGCAAAGATTTATTATGGAAATCATCAATCTGCATTATCTGTGGCGGATTCGGCAGAAGAACTGAAGCAGCGGATGGAGGAAATCCGAAAGGAGACAGGAGCGGAGAAGTTAAATATTATCGCCCATTCCAAAGGTGGTCTGGACTGCCGTTATGCAATTTCCTGCCTGGGGGCAGGGGATTACGTTGCCAGTCTGACTACCATCAATACGCCTCATCGCGGTTGTGAATTTGCCCAGTATCTGTTAGAAAAAGCACCGCAGAAACTGAAAGATACGGTGAGCTGTACCTACAATGCCACCATGAAAAAAATGGGAGATGCAAACCCGGATTTCATGAAAGCAGTGGAGGATCTGACGGCAGAAAATTGCAGGGCATTAAATGAAAAGGCACCGGATCAGCCGGGAGTCTTTTATCAAAGTACCGGCTCTAAACTGAAGAAACCCACGGGAGGCAGATTTCCATTAAACCTTACCAGCCGGTTTGTGAAGTTGTTTGATGGAGATAATGACGGTCTGGTGGGTGAGAAGTCCTTTGCTTGGGGAAGCCACTATGAATTTTTGACAGCAAAGGGAAAACGGGGAATTTCCCATGGAGATATGATTGATTTAAACAGAGAAAATTTCCGGGGCTTTGATGTGCGGGAATTTTATGTACAGCTGGTGGCCGGGTTAAAAGAACAGGGGTTCTGAACCGAAAGTCGTTTTTTGCGTATCATATAGTAAGTACGGATTCATGAGTACACGGAGTACGCAAAAATGAAAACATTGTCTTTAGGAGATAGAGGAACCTGGGTGTTTTATTTGCAGCTGGCGTTGAGACGTGCGGGACAGGAGGTGTCTCTGGATGGAAAATTCGGGGAGGAAACCTGTCTGGCATTGAGGAGTTTTTTGGAGCAATCCCAGGGGGAATGCAGGGTAGACATTTCTGTTTGGAAAAAATTGATTCCTTATTTAAAAGGCTATACAGAATACACAGTGAAACCGGGAGATACCTTCTGGAGAATCGGAGATCGGTTTGGAACCTCAGCAGTGAGCCTGCAGATTGCAAATCCCAATCTTCGGGGGCGGTTTCTTCCTGTGGGAGAAGTGGTAAAGGTGCCTTATGACTTTCCACTGGTTCCCACCCAGGTTCCCTATTCTTCTCAACTGGCAGAGTGGCTTGTGGAGGGACTTCATGCGAGATATCCTTTTATCCGCTATGAACAGGCGGGGCAGAGTGTATTGGGAAGGCCTCTGTGGGTGCTCCGGATGGGACAGGGGCGAAAGCAGGTCTTTTATAATGCCAGTTTTCATGCCAATGAATGGATCAATACTCCGCTGCTGTTTCGTTTCCTGGAAGAATACGGAGAAAGTCTGGTCAGTGGAAAAAGTCTGTACGGACATAGTGCCCGGCTTCTCTTTGCAGAGTATGAATTATTTTGTATGCCCTTAGTTAATCCGGATGGAGTGGATCTGGTGAATGGAACTTTGGACAGCGGGGAAGCTTTTCAGGCAGCAGAGGAAATTGCAGCAGACTATCCGGAGATTCCCTTTCCCAATGGATGGAAGGCGAATATAGAAGGAATCGATTTGAATTTACAGTTCCCTGCAGGATGGGAGAATGCAAAAGAAATTAAATTTGCTGCAGGATTTACAACGCCTGCTCCCAGGGATTATGTGGGAGCCGTTCCGCTTGAGGCGCCAGAAAGCAGGGCTGTCTATGACTATACCAGGGAACATAATTTTCGCCTGATTCTGGCTTATCATACCCAGGGGGAAGTGATCTATTGGAAATATCTGGATTATGAACCCTACCGTTCCAGGGAAATTGCCCGATATTTCGGAGAGGTGAGCGGTTATGCAGTGGAGGAGACTCCATCGCAATCGGGCTATGCCGGATATAAGGACTGGTTTATTCAAAATTATGACAGACCGGGCTATACAATAGAAACGGGAACTGGTGTGAGCCCTTTGCCCCTTAACCAGTTCCCGCCAATATATCAGGATAATATGCAGATTCTCATCGGAGGAATGACACAGATTTAAATTTCCTGAAAGGCATGGGCAGAGACATATTTTTTGATTGCCTCAAAACTCTCCTTACTGATGACATGCTCGATTTTGCAGGCATCCTCCACAGCAATGTCAGCAGGAACACCTAATTTCTCCAGACAGGAGGAGATAAACTCGTGACGCTCGTAAATCATTTCAGCAATTTCCCGGCCTGTCTCAGTGAGATAGATAAAGCCGGCATCTGTCACGGTGATATGATTTTTTTCACGCAGGTTCTTCATGGCAATGCTGACACTGGATTTTTTAAATCCAAGTTCTGTTGCAATATCTACCGAACGTACAACGGGAAGTTTTTTGCTCAGTATTAAAATAGTTTCCAAATAATTTTCGGCAGATTCATTGACAGCCATGTCAGAGCCCTCCAATACGATAGTTATTGTTCACCCAGCAGTAAAGCACACGCTGTTTTGCTGCGTAAGAAAGTGATTCAGTTATGAATGAGTATAGCACAAAAGTTCAGGGTTTTCAAATATTGACAGAAAAACTATGCTTGTGTATATTTTTATTTGAATATTGAACCAATAGACAAAGAAAAGAGGAGCTTTATGAAGAAACAGCCATTCGTAACCAAAGAACAGGTAGAAAAAATTGCGGCGAAGTACCCCACACCCTTTTATCTTTATGACGAAAAAGGAATTCGGGAAAATGCCCAGGCAGTAAAAGAAGCCTTTGCATGGAATCCCGGATTTAAAGAATATTTTGCGGTGAAAGCGACACCCAATCCTTTCCTGATAGACATCTTAAGAGAATATGGAAGCGGATGTGACTGTTCTTCCATGACAGAGTTAATGCTGAGCAAGGCCATGGGCTGTGTAGGCAGTGACATTATGTTTTCCTCCAATGATACTCCGGCAGAGGAATATGCTTATGCAAAAGAAATCGGAGCCATTGTCAATCTGGATGATTTTACCCATATTGATTTCGTAGATCAGATCTGGAACGGAGATTTTCCGGAAACCATGAGCTGCCGCTACAATCCCGGCGGCGTATACGAGGTGTGCAATGGAATTATGGACAACCCCGGCGATGCAAAGTATGGTTTTACCAGGGATCAGTTATTTGAGGGATTCCGCATTCTGAAGCAGAAAGGTGTAAAACATTTCGGCATCCATGCCTTTCTGGCAAGCAATACCGTTACCAATGAATACTACCCTATGCTGGCGGGCGATCTGTTTAAACTGGCAGTGGAATTAAAAGAGACTCTGGATGTGGATATCTGTTTTATCAATCTGTCCGGCGGTGTTGGTGTGGCTTACAAACCGGATCAGACACCCAACGATATCCGTGTGATCGGTGCGGAGGTACACAAGGTTTATGATGAAATTTTAAAGCCTGCAGGAATGGGAGATGTGGCAATTTATACAGAGATGGGTCGTTTCATGATGGCTCCTTACGGGGCGGTTGTCACGAAGGCTATCCATGAGAAACATACTTACAAGGAGTACATCGGTGTGGATGCCTGTGCAGTAAACCTGATGCGGCCTGCGATTTATGGTGCTTATCATCATATTACGGTTCTTGGAAAAGAAAACGAGCCTTGTGACCACATGTATGATGTGACCGGTTCTCTCTGTGAGAACTGCGACAAATTTGCAGTGGACAGAATGCTGCCTAAGATTGATATGGGCGACTATTTGTTTATTCACGATGCAGGTGCTCATGGATATTCCATGGGATATAATTATAACGGCAAATTAAAGTGTGCAGAACTTTTGCTACAGGAAAACGGAGAAGTGAAGCTGATTCGTCGCGCTGAAACACCGAAGGATTATTTTGCAACTTTGGATGGATTTGAAATTTATAAAAAGATGGGATTTTAAGTAAGAAATGAGCAGACAGCAGACAAGGGAAACGGATTTAGGAAATGATAAAATTGGAGGACTGCTGTTTAAACTGGCATTGCCGGCGATTATGGCACAGGTGATCAATCTGTTGTACAATCTGGTGGATCGCATGTACATCGGACATATCAATGAGGTGGGTCCGGCAGCCCTCACCGGCGTTGGGGTGACCATGCCGGTGATCATGGCAATTTCTGCTTTTGCAGCACTGGTAAGCATGGGAGGTGCACCCCGTGCTTCCATTATGATGGGAAAAGGTGACAGAGAGGAAGCACAGCGGATTCTTGGAAACTGTGCCTCTACGTTGATCATTACAGCCATTGTGCTGACACTGGCTGTGCAGCTGTTTGGACGGGAAATTCTGTTACTGTTTGGGGCAAGTGACAATACGATCACTTATGCCTGGGCTTATGTGCAGATTTACTCGTTGGGAACAATCTTTGTTCAGCTGGCACTGGGGCTTAATGCCTTTATCAATGCCCAGGGATATGCCCAAATCGGTATGGCGACTGTTGCAATCGGAGCTGTGTGCAACATCATCCTAGATCCTGTATTTATCTTTGGATTCCATATGGGAGTACAGGGAGCTGCATTGGCAACCATTTTATCCCAGGCGATATCCTGCATCTGGATTTTGCATTTCCTTACCGGAAGAAAACCATCTTTGCAGCTGCAGACCAGATATATGAAATTAAAAGCGGCCACAATCCTGCCTTGTATTGGACTGGGATTTGCTCCCTTTGTGATGCAGTTTACGGAGAGCATCTTAAATATTTGTTTTAACACCAGTCTGTTAAAATATGGTGGTGATATTGCGGTGGGAGCCATGACGATTCTGGGAAGCGTGATGCAGTTTTCTATGCTGCCGATTCAAGGACTGACACAGGGGGCACAACCGATTATCGGTTTTAACTATGGAGCCGGAAAAATGAAGCGTGTGAAGGACTGTTTTAAACTGACACTGGTCAGCTGTGTTTTGTTTACTACGATCATTTGGTCTATCAGTATGTTCGCACCACAGTTATTTATAGGAATTTTTACCGCAGATGCCCAGCTAATGGATTTCAGTAAATGGGCCATGCGGATTTATATGGCCATGAGTCTGATCTTTGGTATTCAGATTGCCTGTCAGCAGACTTTTATTGCTTTGGGCAATGCCAAGACATCTGCCTTTCTTGCTATGCTGCGAAAGGTAATTCTGTTGATTCCGCTGATTTACATTTTACCATGTATATTCGCTGACAAAGTAATGGCAGTTTTCCTGGCGGAGCCAGTGGCAGATTTGATTGCAGTCAGCACAACGGCAACCTTATTCTACAGGCAGTATCGAAAACTGGAGCAAAAGTAAAAAAACAGGTAAACAATTTGTTTACCTGTTTTTTTAATGCCGGTGGTGGGACTTGAACCCACACGATGTTGCCATCAACAGATTTTGAGTCTGCCTCGTCTGCCATTCCGACACGCCGGCGTATAGCTTGCTAACAGAACCTAGTATATAATAACTTTTAAGTTCTGTCCAGCAAAATTTTTGGTGATTTGTGTATAAAATTTCTACTTGAAATTTTTATATGGGGGGATTACAATACATAGTAACTGAATATTGAGCCAAAACCAATGATGTGGAGATAACAGTTAATGTGCGCGCACAGAGAATCCGGGCAGGTGAGAGCCGGGTGGAACGCAGTTTGCTAAATGGACCACGGAGGGCGCAGAGGAAAGGGGTAATGCTCCAGTATGCTGCGACGTCAGGCACACGTTAGTTGTCCGGGATATGTTCGTATCTTAAAAGAGCACGATTAGGTCGTGAAGCAAGGTGGCACCGCGGGTAATAGATTTCACTCGTCCTTGACAAAACTTTATTTTGTCAGGGGCGTTTTTTCATATAGAGAATAGTAGCCCCTGAGTCGGAAAACAAGGAGGATTGCTATGATCAAAGAAGCTATTATGAAACTCAGCCAGAAGCAGGACATCGGTTACGAGATGGCAAAGGCGGTTATGGACGAAATCATGAGCGGTGAAGCGAGCGATGTACAGAAAAGCGCCTATCTGACGGCACTTGCCATGAAGGGCGAGACCATTGAGGAAATCACGGGATCAGCAGAAGAAATGCGTAATCACTGTACACGGCTGTTACATGAAATGGATGTACTGGAAATCGTGGGAACCGGTGGAGACGGAGCAAATTCCTTTAATATTTCCACCACAGCTTCTATTGTGATTGCTGCAGACGGAGTACCGGTAGCGAAACACGGAAACCGTGCCGCAAGTTCTAAATCAGGAGCAGCTGATTGCCTGGAAGCATTAGGAGTGAACATAGACCTGGCACCGGCACAGAGCACAGAGCTTTTATACAAAATCGGAATCTGTTTCCTGTTTGCCCAGAAGTATCATACAGCAATGCGTTTTGTGGGACCGGTCCGGAAAGAACTTGGTATCCGTACAATTTTTAATATTCTGGGGCCCTTGGCAAATCCGGCAGGAGCAACCATGCAGGTCATGGGCGTTTATGAGGCGGAACTGGTAGAACCGTTGGCAAGAGTCCTGGCAAACCTGGGAGTTAAGAGCGCCATGGTGGTATATGGCATGGACAAACTGGATGAGATTTCCATGAGCGCAGATACGAAAGTATGTGAAGTGCGCAATGGGACTTACACGAACTACGTGATCAGACCGGAAGATTTCGGATTTACCAGATGTACGAAAGAGGAACTGGCAGGAGGAACTCCGGCAGAAAATGCAGCGATCACCTTAGCAATCTTAAAAGGTGAAGATCGTGGTCCGAAACGACAGGCAGTGGTAATGAATGCAGGAGCTGGTCTGTATGTAGCAGAGAAAGCCTCTTCTCTGGAGGAAGGTGTCCGCAGGGCAGAGGCACTTATCGACAGTGGCAGGGCATATGCGAAATTAAAGGAATTTATTCAATATTCAAATCAATCATAAAAAGAGAAAAAAGCGATGACTTTAAAAGACTTACCGATTGGAAAAACAGCAACAGTAACCGTAGTAGGAGGCGAAGGAGAACTGCGCCAGCACTTTCTGGATATGGGCATTATCCCATGGGGAACGGTGACGATGGTGAAATATGCACCTATGGGTGACCCGGTGGAAGTGCGGGTACATAGCTATGAGTTGACTCTTCGTCTGGCGGATGCGGAAAAAATTGAAATTCAGAATATCCGGGACCCTGAAAAGGAGGAGGCAGTACCCAGGAAAAGTGCAAAACAGACGGAACATCTGGGCTTGGGAGAAGGTGGTATTTATCATGATAAAGAGCATGAAAATCCCATTCCGGACAGGGAACTGCTTACCTTTGCCCTGGCAGGAAACCAGAACTGTGGGAAGACCACGCTGTTCAATCAGCTGACAGGTTCCAATCAGCATGTGGGTAACTTTCCGGGAGTGACAGTAGATCGCAAGGACGGAGCGATTCGTGGTTATAAAAATACGTTAGTGACGGACTTGCCCGGTATTTACTCCATGTCCCCCTATTCCAGCGAAGAGGTGGTGACCAGACAGTTTGTGTTAGATCAGCATCCCAAGGGTATCATCGATATTGTAGATGCCACCAACATTGAAAGAAATCTCTATCTGACCATGCAGTTGATGGAACTGGACATTCCCATGGTGCTGGCATTAAATATGATGGATGAAGTACGTGGAAATGGTGGATCCATTCGAATCAATGAAATGGAAAATATGCTGGGAATTCCGGTAGTGCCAATTTCCGCAGCCAAAAATGAAGGAATTGATGAGCTGGTGGATCATGCGATTCATGTGGCGAAGTACCAGGAGCCTCCGGCAAGACAGGATTTTTGCGATGCAGAGGATCACGGAGGAGCGGTTCACCGGTGTCTGCACAGCATTATGCATTTAATTGAGGATCATGCGCACAAGGCAGAAATTCCCCTTCGTTTTGCAGCAGCAAAGCTGGCAGAGGGGGACACCATGATTCTGGATCGCCTGAATCTGGATGATAATGAGAAGGAAGCCCTGGAGCATATCATCTGCCAGATGGAAAAAGAACGAGGGCTGGATCGGGCAGCTGCCATTGCAGATATGCGATACCAATTTATCACAAAGGTATGTCGGGAGACGGTGGTGAAACCAAAGGAAAGCAAGGAACACATCCGCAGTGAAAAAATTGACCGGATCCTTACGGGAAAGTATACGGCAATTCCCTCCTTTGTTGTGATTATGGCATTGGTATTTTTCCTGACCTTCAATGTAATCGGTGCCTTCTTATCCAATCTTCTGGAAAAAGGAATTGAAGCATTTACAGAATTGGTGGATCAGATGTTATCGACAGCTCATGTCAATGGAGTGCTGCATTCTCTGATTATCGATGGTATTTTTAATGGTGTAGGCAGTGTGCTCAGCTTTCTGCCCATCATTGTGACTCTGTTTTTCTTCCTGTCCCTATTGGAGGACAGTGGTTACATGGCGCGTATCGCTTTTGTGATGGATAAATTGCTGCGGCGCATCGGTTTGTCAGGGCGAAGCATTGTGCCCATGTTGATTGGCTTTGGATGCAGTGTGCCGGGTGTTATGGCCAGCAGAACGCTTCCCTCAGAGCGGGATCGTAAGATGACCATTATGCTGACCCCCTATATGAGCTGTTCTGCGAAACTTCCGATCTATGCCTTTTTTACAGCAGCGTTTTTCCCCAAGCATCGGGCGTTGGTGATGGTAGGACTGTATTTTACCGGAATTCTGATAGGTATTTTAGTGGCATGTCTGATGCGGGGAACTCTGTTTAAAGGAGAAGCAGTACCCTTTGTTATGGAACTGCCCAATTATCGTCTCCCTGGGGTCAAAAATGTAGGTCAGCTTCTCTGGGAGAAAGCCAAGGATTTCTTACAAAAGGCATTTACGATTATTTTTGTGGCAACCATTGTAATCTGGTTTTTACAGACCTTTGATTCCCATTTAAATATTGTGACGGATTCCCAAAACAGTATTTTAGCAGTAATTTCCAGTTTCATAGCACCTGTTTTCAAACCTCTCGGATTCGGAGACTGGCGGATTTCCACCGCATTGATTACCGGATTTATGGCAAAGGAAAGCGTAGTCAGCACATTGACGATACTGTTCGGAAGTACACAGGCTCTTCAAACAGTACTGACTCCCCTGACTGCTCTTGCACTGCTGGTATTCTGCCTACTGTATACACCCTGCGTGGCTGCAATCGCCTCTGTAAAGAGGGAACTGGGAGCAAAGTGGGCTCTTGGAGTTGTGGTCAGTCAATGTGTGATTGCGTGGATTATGGCATTGCTGGTACATTTGGTTGGCAGCTTGTTTATCTAGAAATTTCATATTAGAATCAAAATAGAAGAAAAGGAAGGATTTAGGGTTAAAATGAGCAAAATTATCTTGACGGGTGACCGTCCCACAGGAAGATTACATGTAGGACATTATGTAGGATCTTTAAAACGTCGTGTGGAATTGCAGAATTCCGGTGAGTATGACAAGGTTTTTATTATGATTGCAGATGCACAGGCTCTGACAGATAACATTGAAAATCCGGAGAAAGTGCGGCAGAATATTCTGGAGGTAGCTCTGGACTATCTGTCCGTAGGTCTAGACCCCACCAAAACCACCTTGTTTATCCAGTCTCAGATTCCAGAACTGACGGAGCTGACTTTTTATTATATGGATCTGGTAACCGTAGCGCGGTTACAGCGTAACCCTACTGTAAAAAATGAGATTATTATGAGAAACTTCGAGGCGAGTATTCCGGTCGGATTCTTTACTTACCCGATCAGTCAGGCAGCAGACATTACCGCCTTTAAAGCGACCACAGTACCGGTAGGGGAGGACCAGCTTCCCATGATTGAGCAGACCCGTGAAATTGTGCGGAAATTTAATTCTGTCTATGAGGAAGTGCTGGTAGAGCCGGATGCACTGCTTCCCGACAACAAAGCATGCCTGAGACTGCCGGGTACAGACGGAAAAGCCAAAATGAGCAAGTCTCTTGGTAACTGCATTTATCTTGCCGATAGTGCAGATGATGTGAAGAAAAAGATTATGAGCATGTATACAGATCCGGAGCATTTACAGGTCAGCGATCCAGGACACCTGGAGGGAAATACGGTATTTACCTACCTGGATGCTTTCTGCAGACCGGATCATTTTGAAAGATACCTGCCGGAGTATGCAAATCTGGATGAATTGAAAGCTCATTACCAGAGGGGCGGCCTGGGAGATGTGAAAGTGAAAAAATTCCTGAATAACATTGTCCAGGAAGAGTTAGAGCCCATCAGACAGAGACGTAAGGAATATGAAAAGGATATTCCTGAGGTTTATCAGATTCTGAAAAGAGGTAGTGAGGCGGCCAGAGAAGTTGCGGCACAGACCTTAAATGAAGTCAAGAGTGCGATGAAGATCAATTATTTCGAAGATCGTGAGCTGATTCGTATTCAAAGTGAGAAGTACGGACAGTAATAAATCCTGAAGAAAACGGTGTCATTGGCGCAAGGAAAGAAAACGGAGGCATATTTGTCTCCGTTTTGTGATATTTTTTCATACCTGTCCGGATGCATATAGATGGGAACCTTATGTAGAAAATAGAATAAAAATATGCTATGATAAGTTCTGTTTGGATAACAGGGTAAGGAGGAAATCCACGCCATAACCATTGCTTGATGATAATCCCTTTGAAAAAAGTTAGAACCTTACCCGGAACGACTCGCTGAATTGCAAAAGGAATGTCAGATATGATATACTGAATCGGTGAAAGGATGGACATTTGATGTATTGCAAACAGGTCACAAGATTTATTCCTGCATTTATCGAAGAAGACATGGCAGTACGGGATCTGGAACCCTTTCTGGTGCATATTGATCAGTGCCCGGAATGCCGGGAGGAACTGACGATACAGATTCTGGTTGCTGAGGGATTAACGCGCCTGGAAAGTGGCGATGACTTTGATATTAAACAGGAAATGGAAAGGAAAGTACAGCGGGCAAAGAGGAAGATTAAATGGCATAAAGACATGGAATTTCTGGCATTTGCCATTGGTTTCGTTGTGTTGTGTATTGTTATTCTGCTGCTGATCTGGCTGGTATTATAAATGAGTAAAAAAATAGTTTTAATTGATGGGCATAGTATTTTAAATCGGGCATTTTACGGTGTCCCGGATCTGACCAATGCGGAGGGAACGCATACAGGAGCTGTGTATGGATTCCTGAATATTTTGTTCAGCATCCTGGATCAGGAACAGCCGGATTATCTGGCGGTGGCTTTTGATGTGCATCAGCCTACTTTCCGCCATGAGATGTATGCAGCTTACAAGGGAACCAGAAAACCGATGCCTCCGGAACTGCGGGAGCAGGTTCCTCTCATGAAAGAGGTGCTTCGGGCTATGCATATCCAGACCGTGGAGCAGCCGGGATTGGAGGCAGATGATATTTTAGGTACACTTGCCCGCAGGGCGGAGAAGGACGGTATGGAGGTATCGCTGGTTTCCGGAGACAGAGATCTGTTACAGATTGCTACGGATCGGGTGAAGATCCGGATTCCCAAGACAAAGGGCGGTCGTACCCAGATAGAAGACTATTATGCTGCAGATGTAGAAAGTGCTTATCAGGTGAATCCTACGCAGTTTATTGAGTTGAAAGCCTTGATGGGCGATACTGCGGATAATATCCCAGGGGTACCGAAGGTGGGAGAAAAGACGGCAAAGGATCTTATGGTAACCTATGGTTCCATAGAAAGCATTTATACTCATTTGGAAGAAATCAGCAAAAAGAGTATCCGGGAATCTTTACGGGAAAATCGGGAACTGGCGGATTTAAGTAAGACCCTTGCCACTATTAAGACGGATGCGGATTTTGAATTTACTTTTGAAAATGCCCGGGTTGGTTCCTTTTTTCAGGAGGATTCCTATCCGATCTTTAAAAAGCTGGGATTTAAAAATTTCCTGACCCGTTTTGACAGTCAGATCAAAGAGGAAAAAGCCGACCGGAACCTTCGGGTGATCAAAGATCTGAATGAGACAGAAGCTTATTTTGCTGCATTACAGCAGAGTAAGGGAAATGGATTGATAACGGCTGCCATTGTCCCGGTGATGGAAGCGGAAAAGATGGCTTCCGGCGCCGCCTCCCAGACTTGGAACTTTTATGGAATAGCAGTGGCGGGAGAAGGAACAGAGGCTGTTTTTCTCCCGGCACAGGGATTTCTTACATGGGAATATCTGGCACAGAAGGTGTCACAGCTGGAACGCACCGGCAGATTAGGCATATGTGAGGCGAAGAAGCTTTACCGTTTCTTAGGGGATAGAGACAGCAGTCATGCAAAAGCCTTTGATGTGCAGATCGCGGCATATCTGTGCAATCCCCTGAAAAGTGATTATACCATGGAAGATATCACCGCCGAGTATCTGGGGAAAACACTTCCGGATCTGGCGGATTATGGGAAGAAGAGTCTGGCAGAATGTATGCAGGAAGAAGAGTCTGCGGCATATCTTCAGGAGTATTACGGCAGATATGCGGCGGCACTTTATGAAAGCACGGTACTGTTGCAGGAAAAATTAAAAAATCAGGATATGCTGGAATTGTTTGAAACCTTGGAGATGCCAGTATCCTATGTTTTGTTTGATATGGAGCGGGAAGGTGTAGAGGTATGTCCCGAACAGCTGCAAAATTATGGGCAGGCATTGGTATCCAGAATTGAGGAACTGGAGCAGGCCATCTGGAAACAGGCAGGAGAGGAGTTCAATATTCACTCTCCCAAGCAGCTGGGGGAAATTCTGTTTGAAAAGATGAAGCTGCCCGGAGCAAAGAAGACAAAGAGCGGTTATTCCACGGCAGCAGATATTCTGGATAAGCTGGCAGAGGATTATCCCATTGTACAGGACATCCTGGAGTATCGCGGTCTCACTAAATTAAAAAGTACCTATGCGGACGGGTTGATGAATTTTGTCGGAGAAGACAAACGGATCCATACAAACTTTAACCAGACGATCACGGCTACGGGGCGGATCAGTTCCACAGAGCCAAATCTGCAGAATATTCCCATGCGTACCGAACTGGGGAGGAAAATCCGAGAGGTCTTTGTGGCGAAAGAGGGCTGTGTCTTTATGGATGCGGACTATTCCCAGATCGAACTTCGGATTCTTGCCCATATGTCAAAAGATCAGAAGTTAATTGAGGCCTATGAGAGCCACGAGGATATCCATGCCATTACGGCATCCCAGGTGTTCGGTGTACCTTTTAATGAGGTAACTCCTTTGCAGAGACGTAACGCGAAGGCAGTAAACTTCGGAATTGTATACGGAATCAGTGCCTTCGGATTAAGCCGGGATCTTTCCATCAGCAAAAAGGAAGCGGCGCAGTATATCGATCAGTATTTTGCAACTTATCCCGGAGTAAAAACCTATTTGGATGCCTGCGTGGAACTTGCTAAAAAAGAGGGTTTTTCGGAAACTCTTTATAAGCGTCGCAGACCCATTCCGGAACTGGCATCCAGTAATTTTATGACCAGATCCTTCGGCGAAAGAGTGGCAATGAACGCTCCCATTCAGGGAACTGCTGCAGATATTATTAAGATTGCCATGATCAAGGTCTATGAAGGCTTGAATGCGGCAGGTTTGAAAACCAGACTGATTTTGCAGATCCACGATGAACTTCTCTTGGAGGTGCCGGAGGAAGAAGTGGAACAGGCGAGACAGATTTTGCAGGCGGCTATGGAGTCGGCAGCAGATCTGGCAGTGAAATTAGAGATTGATCTACACACAGGAAAGAACTGGTACGATGCAAAATGAGAACGATAGGGATTACGGGGGGAGTAGGTGCCGGAAAATCGGAGCTTCTCGCCTATATTGAGAAAAATTATAACAGTCGGATCCTTCTGGCAGACACCGTGGGACATCTGGTAAAGGAACCGGGACAGCCCTGCTATGAAAAACTGGTGGCTCTGCTGGGAAAAGAAATTCTTTTTCCGGATGGACAGATTGACCGGAAAGCCATGGCAGAGAAAATTTTTGCAGATCCGGAGCTTTTGGGAAAGGTAAATGGAATGCTCCATCCGGCGGTGGAGACTTATATTCTGGAACAGATTCACCTGGAAAAGGTACGTGGAACACGGGAGTTTTTCTTTGTCGAAGCGGCACTTTTAATTGAATGCGGCTATGAGGATAAGATGGATGAACTCTGGTATATCTATGCGGACAGGGAGGTACGTGCCCGGCGTCTGAAAGCGTCGAGAGGATACTCCGATGAAAAGATTCAGGAGATTATGGACAGCCAGTTGTCAGAAGAGGAGTTTCGCAGGCATTGCCAGGTGGTGATAGATAACAGCGGTTCGCTGCAGGATGCCTACCGTCAGATTGATGAGATACTGAAAGGGAATGTGTGAAATGGAAGCAAAAAAATACCCGGGAAGTCTGGTATTTGGACTGGATATCGGAACAAGAAGCATCGTGGGAACAGTTGGTTACATGACCGGTGAACGATTCCATGTAGTGGATCAGGAAATACGGGAGCATGAGACCAGGGCCATGCTGGATGGACAGATTCATGACATCCGTAAGGTGGGCAATACAATTTCTGCCGTAAAAGAAGGGCTGGAGGAGCGATTGGGCAGACCTTTAAAGGATGCATGTATTGCAGCTGCAGGACGTGTGCTTCGCACGGTGACGGTTCATGCAGAACAGAATTTTGAGAAAGAAAAGGAAGTGGGCGAGGAGGATATTTATGCGCTGACTTCCCTGGGAGTGGAGAACGCCTATAAGGACTTTAATAGCTCCATGGATAACGGAGATGGAACTATTAAATTTTATTGTGTGGGATATTCGGTAATCCGGTATTTTTTAAATGGCTATCCTATGGGAAACCTGGAGGGGCACAAAGCCAGGGAAATCGGATGTGACCTCATTGCCACATTTTTACCGGATGATGTGGTGGATGGACTGTACAAGGCGGTGGAGTTTGCCGGACTGGAGGTAGCTAATCTGACCCTGGAGCCCATTGCAGCAATTCAGGTGGCTATTCCGGAGATGTACCGGATGTTAAATATTGCCCTGGTGGATGTGGGAGCCGGTACCTCTGATATATCCATCACGAGGGATGGCAGTATCATTGCCTATGGAATGATTCCTGTGGCCGGAGATGCCTTGACAGAGATTATTGCCCAGAATTGTCTGGTAGACTTTAACACAGCAGAGTGCATTAAACGTCAGTCCGGGGAAATGGAGCAGGTGGAATATCAGGACATAATGGGACTGCCCCAGGTGATTACCAGACAACAGGTGGAAGAACTGGTCAAACCGGTGGTAGACCGGATGACAGGAGAGGTGGCAGACAAAATCCGGGAACTCAACGGAGATAAAGCCGTCAGCGCGGTGTTTGTGGTAGGCGGCGGTGGCGTGATTGCGGGGTATACCCAGAGTCTGGCACAGCAGCTTGGCATTCAGAAGGAGCGTGTGGCAGTACGGGGACAGGAAGTAATGCAGCAGATTGAGTTTCTGAAGGAAGATGCCAGAAAAGATTCCCTGATGGTAACCCCCATCGGCATCTGCCTGAGTTTCTATGAGCAGAGCAATAGTTTTATCTTTGTGTATTTTAATAAACAACGAATTAAGATATATGATAATAATCATCTGGCAGTTGTGGATGCCGCCGTTCAGGCTGAATTTCCCAATGACGGACTGTTTCCCAAACGGGGAAAAGAACTGAACTTTACCGTAAACGGACAGTCCAGGATCCAGCGGGGAGAGCCGGGTGAAGCAGCAATGATTTTCGTGAACGGCTATGAAGCAGATATTCACACCGGCATTCATGCCAATGATGTGATTGAGGTGAGAGAGTCTACAGCAGGGGAAGCGGCAAGCCTGGAGATTGACCAGCTGCCGGAGTATCAGTCAACCCTGCGGGTGAAGATCAATGATACCATGGTAGAACTGCCAAGATTTGTGCAGGTAAATGGATCTCTTCAGTCCGGTTACTACAAGATACAGGATGGAGATGACATCGAGATTCTCAATTATTATACAGTGGAGCAGATTGCTGCATTTGTGGATTTCGACATGAAAGAATCTATGCAGTGTTATGTAAATAACAGACTGGCGGATGGACAGACTCAGGTATATGAAAACTTCACCGTGGAATGGAAAATGGAGAGCATCCCGGAGGAAACAGCCCCCGCAGAGGAAGAAACCGTTCCTTTGCCGGAAGAAGCTGTCCGGTCAGAAACGGAGACACAGACAATCACGGTGTTTGCAAATGGAGTACCGGCCGTGTTATCAGGTAAGAAATCCTATGTCTTTGTGGATATCTTTGATGCGATTGATTTTGATCTGTCAAAACCACAGGGGACGGGTATTGTGACCAAACTCAATGACAGGGATGCACAGTACATGGAAGAACTGCACCAGGGAGATAAAATAGAGATATATTGGAGAATGGCGTAATGCGTTTATGCAGCATAGCAAGTGGCAGCAGTGGTAACTGCATCTATGTGGGATCGGATACCACCCACCTTTTGTTTGATGCAGGAATCAGTGGCAAACGGACGGAAAACGGGTTAAAGGAACTGGATTTAAGCCCACGGGATCTGGATGGAATTTTTATTACCCATGAACATGCAGATCATATTGCAGGATTGGGAGTTCTTTCCCGAAAATACGGAATACCTGTTTATGCTACCGCTAAGACAATGGAAGCAATCAAACAGATGAAAAATCTTGGCAATCTGGACAGTTCTTTATTCCATCCCGTGAAAGCGGATGAGAAGATAATTGTGAAAGATATGACCGTCAATCCCATGCATATCTCTCATGATGCGGCGGATCCGGTGGCATACCGGATCAGTCATGATCGGAAAAAGGTTGCCATTGTGACGGATTTGGGGAAATACGATGATTATACCGTGGAATCCCTGAGGGGAATGGATGCCCTTTTTATGGAGGCAAACCATGATATTAACATGTTACAGGTGGGACCTTACCCCTATTATCTGAAACAGCGTATTTTAGGAGAGAGGGGGCATCTGTCTAATGAGGCATCCGGGCAGCTTTTGACGAGAATTTTACATGATAAGCTGCAGGCCGTTTTTCTGGGACATTTAAGTAAGGAAAATAATTTGCCGGAACTGGCCTATGAAACGGTACGGGTGGAAATCAATATGGCGGATACACCTTATCATGCAGGGGATTTTCGCATGGCTGTTGCAAAACGGGATGAGGTGTCAGAAATTTTTCATATTGCGTAAGCAATCATGAAAGGTTAAAATACCATAGAAGTGCTACAAAAATCGAGTGAGGAGAGTAACCGATGAAAAAAACAATCATAACTGTTGTAGGCAAGGACACAGTAGGAATCATTGCAAGGGTTTGTACTTATCTGGCAGATGCAGAGATTAACATTCTGGACATTTCCCAGACAATTGTACAGGGATATTTCAACATGATGATGATCGTGGATATGAACCACGCAGCAAAGGATTTTGGTACGATCTGTGATGAATTGGATGGACTGGGACAACAGATCGGCGTTATCATTAAATGCCAGAAAGAAGAAATCTTTGATATGATGCACCGAATCTAAGAATGATATACAGCAGTAAAACACTTGCTGTTTTGCTGCGTAAGAACATGATTCAGGCGTGGGCAGCCCTCCTTTTGCAAAGCAAAATCTTAATTAGGGCTGAGAATTTCTGTGTTCACAGGTATCTGTGAACAGAAAGGAAATGTATGATAAATTTATTGGAAGTAACAGAAACCAATGATATGATCGAGAAGGAAAATCTGGATGTGAGAACGATCACACTGGGTATTTCCCTGATGGATTGTATTGATTCAAGCTTGGAAACCGTATGTGAAAATATATACAATAAAATTTATGAGGCTGCGAAAGATCTGGTAAAGACCGGAGAACAGATTTCCAGAGAATTCGGTATTCCTATTGTAAATAAGAGAATTTCCGTGACTCCTATTGCTCTGATTGGTGGAGCAGCCTGTAAAAAAAGTGAGGATTTTGTACAGATTGCCAGAACGTTAGACCGGGTTGCCCATGATGTGGGAGTAAACTTTATCGGTGGTTATTCCGCACTGGTGAGTAAAGGCATGACCAACGCAGACCGTCTTTTGATCGAATCCATTCCTCAGGCGCTGGCTGAGACGGAATTAGTCTGCAGTTCTGTAAATCTGGGTTCTACCAAAACCGGAATTAATATGGATGCCGTGCGTCTGATGGGACATATGATCAAGGAAACCGCAGAGTACACAAAGGAGAACGATTCCCTGGGCTGTGCCAAGCTGGTGGTATTTTGCAATGCACCGGATGATAATCCTTTTATGGCAGGGGCTTTCCACGGTGTCACTGAGGCGGACAAGATTATCAACGTAGGCGTCAGTGGTCCGGGGGTAGTAAAGACGGCTCTGGAAAAGGTTCGGGGAGAAAGCTTTGAAGTATTGTGTGAGACCATTAAGAAAACGGCATTTAAGGTAACTCGTGTAGGACAGTTGGTGGCAAAGGAAGCTTCCAAACGGTTGGGCGTACCTTTTGGCATCATTGATTTATCTTTGGCGCCTACGCCGGCAATTGGAGATTCTGTAGCGGATATCCTCTGTGAGATTGGTTTGGAATATGCAGGAGCACCTGGAACAACCGCAGCACTGGCACTTTTAAATGACCAGGTGAAAAAAGGCGGTGTGATGGCATCCTCCTATGTAGGTGGGCTTAGCGGCGCCTTTATACCGGTCAGTGAAGACCAGGGGATGATCAATGCAGTGGAGGCTGGAGCCCTTTCTCTGGAGAAACTGGAAGCTATGACCTGTGTATGTTCTGTGGGACTGGATATGATTGCCATTCCGGGAGATACCAAAGAAACCACCATTGCCGGGATAATTGCAGATGAAATGGCAATCGGCATGGTGAATCAGAAAACAACGGCAGTGCGTGTGATCCCTGTCATTGGAAAGACTGTGGGAGAGACAGTAGAATTTGGCGGTTTACTTGGATATGCGCCCATCATGCCGGTGAATCCTTACTCCTGCGAAGCCTTTGTTAACCGCGGAGGAAGAATTCCGGCACCGATCCACTCCTTCAAGAATTAATTACATATTTGACCAGGGGCAATATGGCTCATTCTGGAAAAGGCAACTTTTTATAGCCTGAAAAATAAAAGAAATAGAGGAAATATCTGGAAATTTGAATGATTGTGGTTCCACATCAATGATAACGGTAATGTCATATTTGAAAAGCGGCTTCTGGCAAATATGTTGTGGAGCCGCCTTTGAAGTTTTGGTTAATCTATTTGTTTTTTTATAGGAGGGTTCACCTGATTTTTGTAGTCTAAATACCAGAAGGCGGTTTCAATGTCAATCTTTCGTTCCTGAGTTTTGGAGGAAGTATCATTTTTGATGGCTGTTGTCCCTGATTGTTGAGCAGATGAAGGCCGCTGAGGGCGTGACTGAGGAACTGAAAGCCAGTGACCAGATGGCATGGGTCAGAGCGATGAATAGCATCCGCAACCGGGCAGAAGAAATTGTATTGAAAGAAATCGTATATAGATAATACCTTGCCGGACTTCATTTTCGATGGAGTCCGGCTTTCTATATCCAGAAGCAGTATTTTCTGTGTCGGCAAAAATTACAATAATCAATATCAAGTGCTATTGATATTTTTGCCGATGATGTGGTATACTATGTAATAGATTAACGTAGTTTTTTGATGGATTTTATGGTGGAGGATCATAGATGCGATATCTTTCAGTTGCTGAAATAGCGAAAAAGTGGGATGTGTCAGAGCGTAGTGTTAGAAATTACTGCGCCCAGGGGCGTGTGAATGGTGCGTTTCTTACCGGTAAGACATGGAACATTCCGGAAAACGCAGAAAAACCGGAGCGTACCAATAAAAGAAAAGAAGAGCCGATTACTCTGTTGGATATCCTGAAAGAACAGAAGGCAAGTAAATACTCCGGCGGGATCTACCACAAAACACAGATTGATTTGACATACAATTCCAACCATATAGAAGGAAGCCGACTGACGCACGATCAGACCAGAGATATCTTTGAAACCAATACCATCGGTGTAGAAAAAGAAGTTCTGAACGTGGACGACGTGATTGAAACAGCAAATCACTTCCGCTGCATTGACATGATCATTGATCATGCAAAAGCAGCGCTGACGGAAAAGTTCATCAAAGAGCTTCACTTGGTTTTGAAGAACGGCACCAGCGATTCCAGAAAAGATTGGTTTGCTGTTGGCGATTATAAGAAACTTCCGAATGAAGTCGGCGGCATGGATACCGCCCTTCCGGAAGAAGTTGCCGATAAAATGAAGGCCCTGCTGACGGAATATAATACCAAAGAAGAAAAAAACTTTGAGGACATTCTGGACTTTCATGTGAAGTTTGAGCGGATTCATCCGTTTCAGGACGGCAACGGTCGTGTAGGCAGACTCATTATGTTCAAGGAATGCCTGAAATACAATATCGTTCCGTTCATCATTGAGGACAATCTGAAGATGTTCTATTACCGTGGATTGAAGGAATGGGACAATGAAAAGGGCTATCTGACCGATACCTGTCTGACCGCACAGGACAAGTATAAAGCATATTTGGATTATTTTAGGATTGGGTATCAAGCAAGCTAATTTCCAAAGTGTCAATTTGACACTTTGGAGACAGTGCAATGGGTAAAACCGCATTTTGAAAAAAGCAAAAGGAAGATTTGGAATATGGCCAAATGACATGAAAGGAGTATATTGACCCGTTTACGGGTGAGCCGAGATTGCCCTTTAAAGGATGAGTCAGTGTTCCTCGCCACACAAAAGCTTTAAGAACAGTCTCCGACTACTATCGGGGACTGTTTTTTTTGTCTTTTGGGACAGGGCGATCCGGTAAATACTATTTGCCAGCAAATCCTTTTGCAGACTGGCATTTCCCACAGGAGACAACAGAGACGCTGCTTTGGAGACTTTTGTAAGCAGAGGAATCTGGCTATGAACTTTCAGGGAAGAAGTCAGATCTGAGGTCTGTGGCTGGTTTCCAATGCCGAGAATTCTTGCATAGTGAATGAGCCCTGTTTCCTGCAGGGTTTCCATTTCCTCTTTGCGTAGCCCCAGAAGAATGTGGATCAGACAGCGATAAATCCGGGCAGTGGTGATATCCTGGGACCACAGACTTTCGGCAAAGGCAGTAAAATTCCGGTAATCCGGGAGATGCTTGCAGATCTTATTGGAAAGATCCTGTGTGCAATCCAGATAACCGGCAAACCCCTGTTCCTGTCCGGTGACAAGCTGATAGTGGAGCATCACAGCAAAGTCATCACAATAGACAGGTCCGAAAGCACCGTGGGCATCACGGAGTACAGATAGAGCTGCAGGAGGCATACAGTGAGCCAGATCTATTGGCTGCAATCCCTCACTGAGCATGGTGCGGATGGCCATGGCAGAGGGCATGGAAGTCACACGATTGATATCCAGATAACCGCTTCCCTGGCGTTTGATGGCATAGGGTCTGATGGTGGCATGCGTGCGCTTTAATTGTTTCAGATATTCGATTGCCAGAATGTTGTTAGGAGAACCTAACAGGTGGGAAAGCATCTCTCTGGAAAGATGGGGAGGGAGGCTCTCAGATAGTTGGAGAAAATTCCATAAGGCTTCTTCACGGGCGGCAGGAAAACTTTGGCCTTTTTTTAACCGGGAGCGCAAAATTTCACCGAAAACAACAGGTTCATCCGCAAGGATATCTGCAATCTGGGAAAGCAGAGAAAGATTTTCACACTCACAGCCAAAACATAAGGTATCCACACAGTTTAACTGATTTAATAAGGTAACAGCTCCGGCTGCAAAGTATTCCGCACTTCCGGTGGCGAAATATACCGGAAGCTCAATGACCACATCCACGCCGCAGACCAGAGCAGCCCGTGCTCTTGTATAGGTATCATAAATAGCGGGAGTTCCTCGCTGTACAAAATCACCGCTCATGATTACAAGAATGGCATCCGCATCTGTTGCCTGGCGGATTTGCTCGATCTGATAGGCATGACCGTTATGAAATGGATTATATTCAGCAATGATTGCAGTAACTTTCATGAAAGATTCCTTTCTAAAATAAACAAAAGATTCTGTCTTATTATAAAAAAAAGTAAGGCAGATTTCCACCTCCGATTTCTGGAAAAAATGACATTTCGATTTGTTCGTTAATTAACAAACAAAATTGTGCCTTTTGTATGGGAAATAACACAATTTTTGCCGGTTTTCAACTTGTAGAAAACGTAACAATCCAGTATAATCAATATAGAAAAGTAAAAAAGGGCTGCAAATATTATGTCCACAGAGAATCTGTGATCGGTAAGAAAGGAGAAAAGAGATGTCCTATATTGATACAATAAAAGATCGTGCAAGAATTGATAAAAAAACCATCGTGCTTCCGGAGTCTAATGACAAAAGAACTCTGATTGCAGCATCACATATTATTGAAGAGGGAATTGCCAATATCATCATGGTGGGTGATGAGGAAAAGATTATGGATGGTGCAAGATGGCTGGAAGTCGACCTGGATGGTGTGACAGTTGTGAATCCAAAAACTTCTGATAAATTAGATTCCTATGTGAATTTATTATACGAGACAAGAAAATCCAAAGGAATGACGCCTGAAAAAGCAAGAGAAATTCTGCTGAATGACTACCTGACTTTCGGTGTCGTTATGGTAAAGGCAAACGATGCTGATGGAATGGTGGCAGGTGCCTGCCATGCCACAGCAGATACACTGCGGCCGTCGCTACAGCTCCTGAAAACCGCCCCGGGCGTGAAACTGGTATCTGCATTTTTTGTTATGGATGTACCCAATAGTTCCTTCGGGGAGAATGGGACTTTTGTTTTTGCGGATTGCGGTTTGAATCAGGATCCTACAGCAGAAGAGCTGGCAGCGATAGCAGAGTCCTCTGCAAAGAGTTTTAAAAATCTGGTAGGTGGAAAGCCAATTATTGCCATGTTATCCCATTCCACTAAAGGAAGCGCAAAACATGCTCTGGTTGACAAGGTGGTGGAAGCAACCAGAATCGCGCACGAGCAGTATCCAGGTCTGACCCTTGACGGAGAATTACAGTTGGATGCAGCATTAGTCCAGAGTGTAGGCAAATCCAAAGCTCCCGGATCTGAGGTGGCCGGACATGCCAATGTTTTGATCTTCCCCAATCTGGATTGCGGAAATATCGGATACAAGCTGGTACAGAGATTAGCAAATGCAGAGGCCTACGGCCCGATGTTGCAGGGAATTTCCAAACCGGTAAATGACCTGTCCAGAGGATGTTCCTGGCAGGATATTGTAGGTGTGGTTGCATTGACTGCCGTACAGGCGCAGGGATAAGAAAAAGTGACGGAGAGCAAAAGCCTCAAGGCAATGGAAAGGGAAAATGAAAATGAATATTCTGGTAATTAACTGTGGAAGTTCTTCTTTAAAATTTCAGTTGATCAATTCTGAATCTGAAGAAGTGATCGCAAAAGGCTTATGTGAGCGTATTGGTATTGAGGGAAGCTGCCTGGTTTATACCCCGCAGGGTGGAGAAAAACAGAAAACTGAGTCACCCATGGCAGACCATACGGCAGCCATCAAAATGGTACTGGATGCTCTTACCGATGAAAAGACCGGCGTTGTAAAAGACCTGGCGGAAATCGGAGCCGTAGGACATCGAGTCGTACATGGTGGAGAAAATTTCTCCCAGGCAACCATTATTGATGATGAGGTCATCAAAGCCATTGAGGATTGCAATGACCTGGCACCTTTACACAACCCGGCCAACTTGATCGGAATTCAGGCTTGCCGTGCGCTGATGCCAAACACCCCTATGGTTTGTGTGTTTGATACCGCCTTTCATCAGACTATGCCGGAAAAGGCCTATCTCTATGGAATTCCTTATGAATATTATGAGAAATATAAAATCAGACGTTATGGTTTTCATGGAACAAGCCACAGCTATGTTTCCAAAAGAGCGGCGCAGGTATTGGGTGCAAAATACGAAGATCTGAAACTGATTGTCTGTCATCTTGGAAATGGTGCCAGTGTATCCGCAGTAAAAAATGGTGAATGTGTGGATACTTCCATGGGTCTGACTCCTTTGGAGGGTCTGATTATGGGAACCCGTTCCGGCGACCTTGACCCTGCTATTATCGAGTTCCTCTGCCACAAAGAGAACAAGAGCGTGGATGAAGTCTTAACGATTTTAAATAAGAAATCCGGTGTGTTGGGTATGTCCAAAAACCTTTCTTCCGATTTCCGTGATCTGGAAGATGCTTACCTGGCAGGAGATGAGAATGCAGTCCGAACCATGGACGCATTTTGCTATCGGGTAGCAAAATACATCGGTGCTTACACTGCAGCCATGAACGGTGTGGATGCGATCTGTTTTACTGCAGGACTGGGAGAAAATAGTCCCTTTGTCCGGGATAAAGTATGCGAATATCTGGGTTACCTGGGTGTTGAACTGGATGAGGAGCAGAATCATAAGCGAGGAGAGGATCTGATCATTACCACACCCAGGTCACGTACCAAGGTGTTGGCAATTCCCACCAATGAGGAGCTTGCCATTGCAAGGGAGACCGCGGCATTGGTGAAATAACTTGTTAAATGGCTAAGTTAAATAAAAATATTATGTTGACAAAGATTTGGTGTTTCGTTATAATAAATTGTTGTGTGCGGGCAAAACCTATTTAGATTTTGTTAGGAGCAGGCTATGTACGTGAATTTGACGGATGTTTTTACATCTGAGGGGAAAGTTATTCAAAAGTCAATTCCCATTGAAATGGAAGAATTTTCCTGTAAAAACGGTAAATACGAGATAGTGAGCAAGTCACCCGTATCTTTTACCTTTTCCAATTTAGGTGTTGGAAAGGTTCTGGTACAGGGAAAGGCTGATGTGACACTCTGTATGAACTGTGACCGCTGTTTAAGACCGGTAGATGAGATTCTTCATCTGGATTTTGAACAGGAGGTTTTTTCACCGGAAGTAGCCAGACCGGATTCCCAGGATGATGATTCGTCCTATATGGAAGATTATCAACTCAATGTGGAAGAACTGGTAAACACGGAGATCACAGTGAATCTGCCGATGAAGGTCCTTTGTAAAGCTGATTGCAAGGGGATCTGCAGACAGTGTGGCAAGGACTTAAACATGGGATCGTGCGAATGCGATGCATTTGTACCGGATCCGCGAATGGCAGCGATTAAAGATATTTTCTATGGTAATAAGGAGGTGTAACGCGATGTCTATTTGTCCGAAGAATAAATCTTCCAGAGGTAGAAGAGATAAAAGAAGAGCAAACTGGAAAATGACTGCTCCGACTTTGGTAAAGTGCAGCAAATGTGGTGCTCTGACCATGCCTCATAGAGTTTGCAAGAAATGCGGTTCTTACAACAAACGTGAGATCATCTCCGTTGACTAATTTCTTGAACTGAATTACTTATGGTTGAAGATAACCCCTTCAGATTTCTGATGGGGTTGTTTTTATTGCATAGCAAATTTTTGCCTATGCAATAAAAATGATGCAATAAAAATGCTTCGCTCCGGCTTGCTTTTTGCATAAATTTATGTTATAAGTATATAAACTCTTTGCACTGCAATTTTACTACAGTACAAACTGAGCAGGCCGGGGAAATGTGCATGTGTTGTACATTGATCTTTGGAGCCGGGTCGCCGAAGCGACAGTGGATGAGACATCCGCGGGACAGTAGTAACGATTACTGGAAACGTGGGTGTATTTTTTTACCCTTTTCCAGACTGAACATCAATGAAAGAGGTCAGTGTAAAATAGTTACATGCAAATGCAGGATGCTGAAAAAGGCTTTGCTGACTATGGAAAGGTGGTTCTCTGTATGGAAAAACAAAAAGATTTTGAAAAAGTGGCGATGAGGGTATCAGTGAACAGCGTCATCTGGAATCTGTTATTATCCTTGTTTAAACTGGTGGCAGGTTTTGTGGCAAATTCAGGAGCAATGATTTCTGATGCAGTACATTCGGCATCAGATGTGTTTAGTACCTTTATTGTAATGATCGGTGTCAAAATCTCCGGCAAGGAGTCTGATAAGAATCATCCCTATGGACATGAGAGACTGGAGTGTGTAGCGGCCATTGCTCTGGCCACTGTCCTATGCATTACAGGATTGGGAATCGGACTGAGTGCAGTGAAGAAGATCATAGGTGGCGATTATGCCCATCTGGCAGTACCAGGGGTGCTGGCATTGGTGGCAGCTGTGGTTTCTATTCTGGTAAAGGAAGGGATGTTCTGGTACACCAGACATTATGCGAGACAAATTGATTCCAGCGCTTTGATGGCAGATGCCTGGCATCATCGTTCGGATTCCCTGTCTTCCATTGGCGCACTGGTTGGTATCATCGGCGCACGGATGGGGTATGCAATTTTAGATCCGGCGGCCAGCCTGGTAATCTGCTTCTTCATTGAAAAGGCATCCTACGATATATTTATGGATGCAGTGAACAAAATGGTGGATAAAGCCTGTGATGAGAAAACAGAAAAAGCGTTGAGGGAGTGTGCAGAATCCGTTGAGGGAGTGATGGGAATTGACCTGCTTCATACCAGGGTATTTGGCAACAAAATTTATGTGGATGTGGAGATCCGGGCTGATGGCAACAAAATGTTAAAAGAAACCCATGCCATAGCAGAGCAGGTACATAACCGTATCGAGGAGAATTTTCCCAAAGTCAAACATATTATGGTACATGTGAATCCGGCGTAGATCGCGCCGGATTTTTTTTCATTGCAGAGGGATTTTTTCTCTCCTATGCAACGAAAACCCATGCAGCAAAAATGCTTTGCTATAGGAAAGAGTTTCCTTTTATGATAAAATAAAAGGAAAATTCACCAACAGGAAATGAGGATAAAGATGCAAAAGAAATATATAGGTGCAGTACTTTGCATGTTACAGATCGGAATGCTGACAGGATGCAGGCAGGCACCGAATGCTCCGGAAAATACAGAACTGAGTAGGCAAGCGACAGAGGAAAGAGTAGAAAGTGAAGAAAATGCTCTGACAGACGAAACGGGTGTGAAGGAACCGACAGCTGACATTGCAGATACAGCGACAACACAGGAGACAGAGGAAATACCGCAAATCCTCCACTTTGTGGATGCATGGGGAGAGTGGCATGACTGTATCATTGATCCTGGAGTTCCGAAACATACTTATGATTGGAATGGTCTTGGCAGGGATGGAGAACTGGTGACTTATGAAAATGATTCCCGGTTCCGGGTTCGTTATGGAGTGGATGTATCAAAATATCAGGGGAAAATAGACTGGCAGAAAGTGAAAGAATCGGGAATTGATTTTGCAATTGTACGGATCGGATACCGGGGATATGGCAGTGCCGGAAATTTAAAGGCAGATGATTATTATGCCAGAAATATTGAGGAAGCCAGAAAAACAGGAATAGATGTGGGTGTTTATTTTTTCTCCCAGGCAATCAATGAGGAAGAGGCAGCGGAAGAAGCTGATTTTGTTATCGGGCTCCTGGAGGGCTATGAACTGCAGCTTCCCGTCGTTTATGACCCGGAATTGATTCGTGATGATGAGGCGCGGACGGATGAGGTAACGGGAGAGCAGTTTACAGCCAATACCATTGCTTTTTGTGAAAGAATCAAGGCTGCAGGTTACCAGCCCATGATTTACAGTAATATGGTATGGGAATCAGAACTGTTTGATTTGAAACAGCTACAGGATTATCCCATCTGGTATGCAGATTATGAACCGATTCCCCAGACTCCCTACAATTTTGTGATGTGGCAGTATACGGAGAAAGGGCATGTAGAGGGAATTAATGGAATTGTGGACCGAAATGTCTGGTTTGTGCCAACGGAGGAATAGAAAATGAGGCAGAATATTACGACGCTTTGTTACATAGAAAAGGACGATTGCTATCTGATGTTACACCGGGTAAAAAAAGCGGTGGATATCAACAAGGATAAATGGATTGGTATTGGTGGGCATCTGGAGGAAGGCGAGTCTCCGGAGGAATGTCTGGTGCGGGAAACGAGAGAGGAAACAGGGCTGGAACTGACGGATTACAGCCTTCGAGGCGTGATTACCTTTGTGACGGACAGCTATCCTACGGAATATATGTTTTTGTATACGGCAGCGGGATTTTCCGGAACACTGCTATCCTGTGATGAAGGAGATTTGGAATGGGTGCCCATCAAGGATGTGGAAAAGCTTCCCATCTGGGAAGGGGATAAAGTTTTTTTCCGGCTGCTGCGGGAGCAGAAAGAATTTTTCAGTCTGAAGCTTCGTTATGAGGGGGAAAAGTTAGTGGAGACAAAATTAAACGGACAACCTGTTTAGTTGTCCGTTGATTCTGTAGTTTCTTCAAAGTCCGGGAGAGAGGTTTTCGTGCCGGATTCCATAGTGACGGTTACCCCGTCACCTTCCGGGGTTTCCCCGTGGAGAATCTGGATGATATACTGCAGACGCTTATTCACTCTGGCGTAATACTCACTGGCTGCCTCCGCCGTGTATTCATTGTAGGAACCATTGCTGAACGCTTCGTGATAGAGTTCGTTGGCGGTGGTCATATTTTCATAGGCTTCATCGGCCAGCTTATCAATACTGGAGAACTGAGTGGGAGCAGTGAGCTCTGCCATACCGGATAATTCTGTCTCCAGAGAATCAAAGCAGGAAAGAAGATCATCGGTGGCAGTCTCAGATTCCGTGTCAATGGTATTCATGGTATCGTTGATGTCAGAAATGTTCTGGAAAACGGTATCCATCTGTGTGCGGTATGCTTTCAATTCTTCGGATTCCTGGGATCTTCCGCAGGAAGTAAGAATGATCGTTACAGCAAGAAAGAAAATTGTTGTGATAAATCTGGAAAAATGTCTCAAGGAAAACCTCCCATAAAAAAGCAGTTCCGGGAATAACGGACACTGCCTGATAACGATTGCCTAAAGTATTGTACTATAATTGTGATAGGGTTGCAAGAAAAGGATACAAGATGATATAATTTCGATGCTGTTGATTCTTACTTGAATCATGAATGGAAAGATGTGATCTGATAGTTTACATAATATGGAGATGTTGGATGAAAAAAGAAGAGTTTAAGGCGTTATGTCAAAATAAATTTGTAATGTTGGACGGAGCTACCGGTTCTAATTTAATGCAAAAGGGGATGCCCATGGGTGTCTGCCCGGAGCAGTGGATCCTGGATCATCCGGAAGCAATTCTTGAGTTGCAGAGGGGCTATGTGGAGGCGGGAACCGATATTTTATATGCGCCAACCTTTACGGCAAATTCTCTCAAATTAAAGGAATATGGTCTGGAGAATAAGGCCAAGGAAATCAATCAGAAACTGATCAGATTGTCCAAGGAGGCGGCGGGAGACAAGGCGTTAGTAGCTGCGGATCTGACCATGACCGGAGTACAGCTTGCTCCCATCGGACCTCTGGATTTCGAAGATCTGATTACGATTTACAAGGAACAGATTTCCTATGTAGTGGAAGCGGGGGCGGATCTGATTGTGGTGGAAACCATGATGAGTCTGCAGGAGACAAGAGCGGCGCTGATTGCGGCAAAGGAGACCTGTGACCTTCCGGTGATGTGTACTCTGACATTTGAAAAGGATGGAAAGACTCTGTATGGTACCAATGCGGAGACGGCGGCTGTGACTCTGGCATCCCTGGGGGCTGACGCGGTGGGAGCAAACTGTTCCACAGGACCGGAACAGATGGCAGCGGTGGTGGAGGCCATGGCAAAGGTGACAGACCTTCCCATCATTGCAAAGCCCAATGCGGGTTTACCTTCCCTGGATGAGAACGGAAAAACGGTTTATCTGATGAAGCCCGACGAATTTGTGGAAGAATCCGAATTGTTGTTGCAGGCAGGTGCTGCTATTTTAGGCGGGTGCTGTGGAACAAATCCTGAATTTATAGAAAAGCTGACCCGTTCTCTTCGGGAGAAAGACTTTCATCAGTATCTGACGGCCCGGCTGGAAAAGCAGGAAAAGAAAATGCGGTATCTTTCCTCTGAGCGGAAAACCTGGAAATTTGGACTGGATGACCAGTTTTTTGTTGTGGGTGAGCGCATCAATCCCACCGGAAAAAAGAAATTGCAGGCACAGCTTCGTGAGGGAAACTTTGAAATGGTTCGTGATTTTGCGGAGCAGCAGGAGCAGTGCGGAGCCAAAGTGCTTGATGTGAATATGGGAATGAGCGGAATTGATGAGAAGGCCACGCTTTTAAAAGCAGTGGAAGAGGTTACCATGGCAAGTTCCCTGCCGATTTCCATTGATTCCAGTTATGTTGAAGTGATTGAGGCGGCACTTCGCCGGTATCCGGGACGTGCTCTTATTAACTCCATTTCCTACGAGCAGCATAAATTTCAGAATCTGCTGCCTATTGCACGGAAATACGGAGCCATGTTTATCCTGCTTCCTCTATCCGATGAGGGACTGCCCAAGGATATGGAAGAGAAAATTTCCATTATTGAAAAGATTGCTTCCAGAGCTTATGAATTAGGATTTGCCAAAGAAGACATTGTGGTGGATGGTCTGGTTGCCACGGTAGGTGCCAACAAAATGGCGGCATTGGAGACCATGGAAACGATCCGATACTGTAAGGAAAACGGACTGGCAACCATTTGCGGACTTTCCAATATATCTTTCGGATTACCGGAACGTACCTATGTGAACACCGCATTTCTCACCATGGCGATTCAGGCAGGTCTCACGATGGCCATTGCCAATCCCAATCAGGACATGCTGGTATGTGCAAAATTCGCTTCTGACTTATTATTGAACAAAAAAGAAGCAGATCTTGCCTATATTGAACATATGAACCGGCGAGCAGAGGAAAAGGAAGCAGCGGAGGGAAGTGGTTCCGGTGAGACGGTAGCCGCGGCAACAAAGGAACAGGATAAAAATCCGGAACTGACTGCTATTTTCAATGCAGTGTTAAAGGGAAATCAATCGCAGGTGACAGAACTGACCAAAATTGCAGTGGATCGGGGTTATGAACCGAAAGAAATTCTGGACACCATTCTGATGCCTGCAATCAATAAAGTAGGAGAGCTGTTTGAAAAGGGAAAATATTTCCTGCCACAGTTAATCTCCAGTGCGGAAACCATGAAGACCTCCATTGAATATTTGGAGCCCATGCTGGTAAGCGGAGATACTACGGGACACCTTCCTGTCGTGGTTATTGCCACGGTGGAGGGGGATATTCACGACATCGGAAAGAATCTGGTGGCATTGATGCTAAAAAATTACGGTTTCAAAGTCATTGATTTAGGAAAGGATGTCTCGAAGGAAAAAATTGTGGAGGCAGCAAAAGAGCATCGTGCTCAGATTATCGGTCTCTCCGCTTTGATGACCACTACCATGCAGGAGATGCGCCATGTGATTGCGTACAAAAATGAGCAGGGACTTGAAAGTGTGAAGGTAATGGTTGGCGGCGCAGTGATTACCCAGGATTACGCAGATGAGATCGGGGCAGACGCATACTCCAGAGATGCTGCGGAGGCAGTCAAGGTAGCAAAATCACTGCTTGGAATACAGCAGTAAAACATTTACTGTTTTACTGCGTAAGAAAATGAGTCAAGGGTGAGCAGCCCGCTTTTGCAAAGCAAAACTTTAATTAGGGCTGCGAATATTACGTACACAGATTGTCTGTGTACGTAATGTTGCATCGAAAATTAATGTTTCTCTCTTGCACTTTCGCGCTTTACTATGCTAATATACAAGAGATGACTTCAGAAGGGAGCAAGGATCTATGATTGGTGCAGACGCAATCGTTAAATGTCTGGAAGCAGAGGGGGTTACCGCGGTATTCGGGTATCCGGGAGTGGCAATCTGTCCTTTTTTCAATAGTATTTTAGAGTCTGATATCCGCACGATTCTCATTCGCACGGAACAGAATGCTGCCCATGCCGCCAGCGGAATGGCGCGTATGACAGGCAAGCCGGGAGTGTGTGCCGTCACCAGCGGCCCTGGTGCCACCAATGTAATCACAGGCATTGCCACAGCTTTTGCAGATTCCATTCCTCTGGTATGCATCACCGGACAGGTCAACAGTGAACTGTTAGGTTCCGATGTATTTCAGGAGGCAGATATCACCGGAGCCGTGGAATCTTTTGTAAAATACAGCTATCTGGTAAAAAATGTCAATGAAATTCCCCGGATCTTCAAGGAGGCATTTTATATTGCCAATACAGGACGGAAGGGACCGGTGCTCATTGATATTCCCATTGATATCCAGAATGCAGCAATTTCCAAATTTAAATACCCGGAAGAGGTGAGCATGCGCACCTACAAGCCTACAGTGCATGGTCACATTATGCAGATTAAAAAGGTGATGAAGGAATTGCAGAAGGCAAAACGTCCCATTATCTGTGCAGGGGGCGGCGTGCTGTTAAGCAACGCAGAGCAGGAACTTCGTGCCTTTGCAGAGAAATACCAGATTCCTGTGGTATCTACCATGATGGGAATCGGTGTGATGCCGACAGAGCATCCTATGTATTACGGCATGGTGGGAAACAACGGCAAGCCCTATGCCAACCGTGGCATGAATGAGGCGGATCTGATTATTATGGTAGGTGCCCGTGTGGCAGACCGTGCCATCAGCCAGCCGGATCTGGTGATTGGTAATGCCGTATTGGTACATATTGATGTGGATTCCGCGGAGATCGGAAAGAATGCAGTTCCTACCATTCCGTTGGTAGGCGATGCCAAACATATTTTTGAGGATATCGCAAAAGAAGATGTGAAACCGGAGGACTGTGAGCACCAGGCATGGATTGACACTATGAACAGCTACCGTGACACCATGGGCGTGAAACGCAAACCCAACCCTGACTATGTGGATCCGGCAGCCTTTATCACCATGCTTTCCGAAAAAATGCAGGAAAATGGTGTTTATGTGGCAGATGTGGGACAGAACCAGATCTGGTCCTGTGCTTATCATATTGTGCGGAAAGGCAGATTTATGACTTCCGGTGGCATGGGAACCATGGGGTATTCCATTCCGGCTGCGATGGGAGCAAAACTGGCAAGCCCTGACCGTCAGGTGCTTGCAGTGTGCGGAGACGGATCTTTCCAGATGTCCATGATGGAACTTGCCACAATGCGCCAGCACAATATTCCGGTGAAAATTATTGTCCTGAAAAATAACTATCTGGGCATGGTGCGTGAATATCAGCACTATACCTATAAAGACCATTATTCTGTGGTGGATTTAAGCGGCTCTCCCGATTTGGAGAAACTGGCGGGTGCCTACGGAATGCCTTTTATCCGGTTACAGACCAACGAGGGAATGGGAGAAGCCATTGATGCTTTTCTGGCAAAGGATGAGTCCATGCTGATGGAATGTCTCATTGATCCCATGGATCTGGTGAAATAAGAAAGGAGAAAGGTGCTATGAAACGAATTTATTCTGTATTAGTAGAGAACCGCTCCGGTGTACTCTGTAAGGTTGCGGGACTTTTTTCAAGAAGGTGTTTTAACATTGACTCTCTGGCTGTAGGTGAGACGGATGATCCGGATGTATCCTGCATGACCATTGTCAGTTCCGGAGATCAGCGGACCATTGAACAGATCGAAAAACAGTTAAATAAAAAGCTGGATGTCATTAAGGTGAAAACCTTTGATGAAGTCCAGTCCATCAGCCGTGAACTAATGCTGGTGAAGGTAAAGTATAACAAAAATAACCGCAGGGATATCCTGGAAACCTGTGAGATTATGAAGGCACAGATTGTGGACATGTCCAAAAATATGATGATCATCCAGATCTGTGATCTGCCGGAGCGGACGAGACTACTGATCAGCATGTTACAATCCATCAGTATTGTGGAGGTTGCCCGAACCGGAACGCTGGCTCTTCCCAAATGCATTGACAACGATTAAGAGAAGGACTATAGTAGAGTAAAAATTGGTTCGATTTCACTTGAAAAAGAAAGGAAAGAATCATGCAGAAGAAAGTTTTTCAGCTTCTGACAGACAACACTTCCGGCGTACTCAGCCGTATTGCAGGACTGTTTTCCAGAAGAGGATATAATATTGAGAGCATTACCGCAGGTGTGACTGCTGACCCGAAATATACCCGTATTACCATTGTAACGATGGGAGATAATGAAATACTTGACCAGATTGAGAAACAGGTAGCCAAACTGGTGGATGTACGGGATGTGAAGGAACTGAAACCGGAGGAATCCGTTTACAGAGAACTGGCACTTATCAAAGTCAGAGCCAATGCCCAGGAGCGACAGGGCGTGATTGCCATTGCCGATATTTTCCGTGCGAAGATTATTGATGTTGCACCGGAAAGTCTGATTATTGAACTGACCGGAAATCAGGATAAGGTTGATGCATTCTTAGGATTGCTTTCCGGCTATGAAATTCTGGAATTGGCGAGAACCGGTATTGCGGGCTTGGGACGTGGCATTGAGAATGTCACCTATTTGGAGGATTAAGTTGTTTGCACCGGGGTGACCCCCGTGTACATAAAATCACATGTTTTAACAAAATGGAGGAATGTAAAATGGCAAAGATTTATTATCAGGAAGATTGTAACCTGTCCTTACTGGAAGGCAAAACCATTGCAATTATTGGTTACGGCAGCCAGGGACATGCACATGCTTTAAACGCAAAAGAGTCTGGATGCAATGTCATTATCGGACTTTACGAGGGTTCTAAATCCTGGAAAAAGGCTGAGGAACAGGGCTTTGAAGTATATACTGCAGCAGAAGCAGCTAAGAGAGCTGATATTATCATGATCCTGATCAACGATGAGTTACAGGCTGATATGTACAAAAAAGATATCGAGCCCAACCTTGAGGCCGGAAATATGATAATGTTCGCACATGGTTTCAACATTCATTTCGGATGCATTAAGCCCCCTGCAGATGTTGATGTAACCATGATCGCTCCCAAAGGACCTGGACACACTGTTCGTTCCGAGTATCAGGCTGGTAAGGGCGTTCCTTGTCTGGTTGCCGTAGAGCAGGATGCTACCGGTAAGGCTCTTGACCTTGCACTGGCTTACTCTCTGGCAATCGGCGGCGCAAGAGCCGGTGTTCTTGAGACTACCTTCCGTACCGAGACTGAGACAGATCTGTTCGGTGAGCAGGCAGTTCTTTGCGGCGGTGTATGTGCATTGATGCAGGCTGGTTTCGAGACTTTGGTTGAGGCTGGTTATGATCCCAGAAATGCATACTTTGAGTGTATCCATGAGATGAAACTGATCGTAGACCTGATTTATCAGTCCGGTTTCGAAGGAATGAGATATTCCATCTCCAACACTGCAGAGTATGGTGATTACATCACCGGACCTAAGATTATCACTGAGGATACCAAGAAAGCAATGAAGAAGATTCTTTCTGATATCCAGGATGGTACTTTTGCAAAAGAGTTCTTACTGGACATGAGTCCTGCAGGACGTCAGGTTCACTTCAAGGCTATGCGTAAGCTGGCTGCTGAGCATCCTTCAGAGAAGGTTGGCCAGGAGATTCGTAAGCTGTATAGCTGGAACAACGAGGATGATAAGCTCATCAACAACTAATCTGTTTTATTTTCAGGAGTAAAAAGCAGAACAATCACGGATGATAAGTGGTTGTTCTGTTTTTTTTGACAGGTAAAAAAGACTTTTGCGGGACATGTCCCTAAGACGCCTGGGATAAAAGGTATAGGTGCAGAATGTTGCAAAATTTGTGAAATCTGTGATAAGATAAGGAAACGGTTGAAAGTACTAAGGGAGTATCAGGAATGAAAAACAGTGGCAATATCGATCAGCTGTTGGCAGATAGCTTCAAAGAGCTGGCGCAGGCAATCCCGATCGAAAAAATTACCATCAAGCAGATTACTGATAAAGCGGGGGTCATTCGCCCTACTTTTTATAATCATTTTCAGGACAAATACGAACTATTGGAATGGATCCTGCGCACGGAAGTGATAGATCCTGTACGGTCACTGCTGCGTCATCATTATCTGGATGAAGCAATGGAAATGATGTTTACCAATCTATACAACAATAAAACATTTTATGAGCATGCCATAAAACTGGAGGGACAGAATTCCTTTGATTCCATTGTCAATGCCTGTATGTATGAATTGGTATCAGATTATATTGCACAAAGTTCCATTAAGGCAAGCACCAAATATAAGTGGCTGACCAAGGAACGGATTGCAAAGTATTATTCCCGATCTCTCTGCATGTTTTTGCTGGAATGGATTAAAACCGGCATGGATACTGTGCCGCCTAAGGAACTGGCAGAAATCTACCATGTGCTGATCAGCAGCACGATGACAGATATTCAGGATGTTCTTTAATAAACGCTAAAAAAGTATGAAAAGACGGATTAGGATTTGTCTGGGCAGGCCAGGCGAATCCTATTTTTCGTTTGGGAATCTGAGGGGCGGAAGGGAAATGTACTAACGTTCCCTCACTCAATTCTCTGGTGACAAAATTTTCGATGACACAGGCAACTCCCAGATTGATTTTTGCAAATTCAATGAGGAGATCCATGCTGGATACTTCCAGGGTTTGCTCGTTAAAAAGTCTGCTGCCGCTGAGATATCGATCCACATACTGTCTGGTGAGATTGTCCCGGCCTAAGAGCATTAAGGTGGCACGGCTGTCCGGATCTTGCTTTTGACGGTCGTGAAGGGCTGCCAGGTAACTGTCTGTGGTGACTAAAGTGTCTGAGATTTCCATCACCGGAAGGAATTCCATGGAGGAGGATTCCGGTGCGCCCACCAGGCCGATATCTACCGTGGAAGAGGAGAGGGAATCAAAGGTGTGTATGCTGGATTGATTTTCAATGGTAATCTGGATGTGTGGATGCTCCTGCACAAAGGCCTGAAGGACAGGCAGAAGTACAAACTTACAAAGAGTTGTGCTGACACCGATGCTTAAATGCCCATATCCCATCTTGGTATAAGTTTTTAACTGCTCCTCGCCGTGATGGATGGCAGTGAGACCGGTGGCAATCTGTGGATAGAGAATCTGTCCTTCCTCTGTGAGTTTTACCCCTCTGGAATTACGGATAAAAAGCTTTGTACCCAGAGAGTCCTCCAGATTGGCGATGGCTTTGCTGATGGCAGGCTGGGAGATATACAGTTCCTTGGAGGCAGCAGAGATGTTGCCCAGCCGCGCCACCGTCACAAAAATCTGATAGGAGTTTAAATGATTTTCCATGGAAAAATCCTCTTTTTTTCTTTTAATTACCACTATCATACTATAAACATTGGTTATGGTAAATATAAATAATATCTATTTTTGATATAATAAAGTTTATGTTATAATGATTCTCAGTTAGAAAGAAATATGTTTGGAGGTAGAAACCATGGGAATGACAATGACTCAGAAGATTCTGGCAGCACATGCAGGGCTGGAATCGGTGGAGGCAGGACAGTTAATCGAGGCAGACCTGGATCTGGTTCTGGGAAACGATATTACCAGCCCTGTTGCCATTAAGGAAATGGAAAAAATGAAAGTGGATGGCGTTTTTGACAAGGACAAGATTGCCCTGGTGCCCGATCACTTTGTACCCAATAAGGACATTAAATCTGCGGAACATTGCAAATGCGTAAGAGAGTTTGCATACCGCAACGAAATCACGAACTACTTTGAAGTGGGACAGATGGGTATTGAGCATGCCCTTTTACCGGAAAAAGGTCTGACGGTGGCAGGTGACTGTATCATCGGTGCAGACTCCCATACCTGTACTTACGGTGCGCTGGGTGCTTTTTCCACCGGCGTGGGCAGTACAGACATGGCAGCAGGCATGGCAACCGGAAAGGCATGGTTCAAAGTGCCCGGTGCCATCAAATTTAACATTGTCGGTAAGCCCTCCAAATGGGTGAGCGGTAAGGATGTGATTTTACATATTATCGGCATGATTGGCGTGGATGGCGCCTTATACAAATCCATGGAATTCGTTGGCGAGGGAATCAAAAACCTGTCCATGGATGACCGTTTTACCATTGCAAACATGGCAATCGAGGCTGGCGGAAAGAACGGCATTTTCCCGGTGGATGAACTGACTGAGGCATATATGAAGGAACATTCCACCAGAAGCTATGTGAAATATGAGGCAGACCCGGATGCGGTTTACGATGAGGAGTACACCATTGATTTAAGCACCCTGAAATCCACGGTTTCCTTCCCGCACCTGCCAGAGAATACCCATGTGGTAGAGGAACTGGAGAACGAGGTAAAAGTGGATCAGGTAGTTATCGGTTCCTGCACCAACGGTCGTCTGGACGACTTACGGATTGCCGCGAAGGTTCTGGAAGGACGCAAGGTTGCCAAGGGCATGCGCTGCATCGTGATTCCTGCTACCCAGAAGATTTATATGGATGCCATGGAAGAAGGACTGTTAAAGACCTTTATCCAGGCCGGTGCTGTGGTAAGCACTCCTACCTGTGGTCCCTGCCTGGGCGGTTATATGGGAATTCTGGCAGCCGGAGAGCGCTGTGTTTCCACCACCAACCGTAACTTTGTAGGACGTATGGGTCATGTGGATTCCGAGGTTTATCTGGCAAGCCCTGCGGTGGCAGCAGCCAGTGCCGTAACCGGAAAGATTTCCGTACCCGCTGAGTTAGGTTTATAAAGGAGGAAAAGCAGATGAAAGCAGCAAAAGGACAGGTTTTTAAGTTTGGCGATAATGTAGATACGGATGTTATCATCCCTGCAAGATATTTGAATTCCTCTGACCCCGCAGAACTGGCAACCCACTGCATGGAGGATATTGACAAGGAGTTTATCCATCAGGTGAAAAAAGGCGACATCATCGTGGCAGAGAAAAACTTTGGATGTGGTTCTTCCAGAGAACATGCTCCCATCGCGATCAAGGCGGCTGGGGTAAGCTGTGTCATTGCCACCACCTTTGCCAGAATTTTCTACCGCAATGCCATCAATATCGGACTTCCCATTATTGAGTGTGAGGAGGCAAGCAAGGCAATCAAGGCTGGCGATGAGGTGGAGGTGGATTTTGATTCCGGTATCATCACGGATTTGACCACAGGAGAGAAATTCAAGGGGCAGGCATTCCCTCCCTTCATGCAGAAAATCATTGATGCAGAGGGTCTGGTGAATTATATCAACCAAAAATAAGATTCAATCTTGACAGCAAACGATTTTTTTCAAAACGGATGGAATTTGTATTATTTTCAATCATGTTTTTAAATGAAACATAGTGCATTTCCATCCGTTTGTTTAGCCAATATCTGGCTTTTCCCTGCTCTTTTAAAATTTCTTCAACACGTAATTTCACCATAGTACTGCCTCCTTGATTTTGTTTATTATAATTATTTTGTTTTGTTGAAATAACGTGATTATAAATAAGGCATCTTGAACAACCGTATCTGTATGAACCGGAAGTAACAAATCAATTAAGTATGAAAGAAAAATTTGAAAATGTTACATCAAGTAAAAAATTGAATCACATAGGATATATGGGAAAGTATAGAAATTGTAGGTCTGGGGGAATCTGGGGGAATCGTTAAGATTCCCCTTTTCTAATAGGGGGGTATATGCTATTATAAATACTATCTGTTGCTTGAATTTAATCGTATAAAGTATTCTGTTCTTTTATATACTTTAAATAGAATCATAAAAAATTCGGCGGATATATACATAGAGGCTGTTCAATAGAGAAAGTGAGAATTATGCAGTTAAAAATTTCAAATGTAGGGAAAATTGAAAAAGCAACGATAGACATTAATGGATTGACAGTAATTGCTGGAGAAAATAATGCGGGGAAAAGTACGATTGGAAAGACCTTATTTTCTATTTTTAACTCTATGAACAATATGGGTGAAAAGATTGAGCAGGAGAGAGAAAATAGGGTAAAGTCTATTGTCAACAGAACTCTACAGGGAAAGATTTCACATGATGCAACATATACAACCTCTCGAAGAAGAACGATTGTTTCAACAACTCGACTGTTATCAGAAATGTTTATGGATTATTGGAACAGTGAATCAACGCAAAAGCTGAGTGATTTGATCAAGGAGCCAATAAGCCAATCATCTTTATTTGAGAGCCAACAGGATGAAAATGAATTTGTTTCAGAATGCGAAGAAAAGATAGAAGAACTGTTTGCTATTTCGGATAAAAAGGTAATGATGGAAGTGATTACCAGGTGGTTTGACAGGGTGTTTGAAAATCAAATTTCCCCGTTGAGAGAAGAAACAGCAGAATCAAAAGTAGAATTACTGATCAAGGAAAAAAAAGTTCTGTTTACATTCAGAGAAAATATATGTGTAGACTGGAATTCTGATGTAAATATTTTACATGAGGCATTTTATATAGATAATCCATTCGTACTGGACTATCTGGCAGGGTATGACAGTTCTTCCAGGTTAGTAGAATCTCATCTTATAGAATATCTTGAAAAGGAAGAAAAGGATATCTATAACAATCTTTTTGACGCCGTTGTTGCAAAGGACAAGCTGGGTGAAATAGATAAGATTTTAGGAGAGGTAGTAAAGGGGGATATAGAGGAAAATCAGAATGGAGAATATTATTTCAAGTCTGATAAGAATATAAAACCTTTAAATATTGTCAACTTATCCACAGGATTGAAATCCTTTGCTCTGATAAAACATTTGTTAAAATCTGGATGTATTAAAGAAAAGGATGTCTTGATACTGGATGAACCGGAAGTACATTTACATCCGGAGTGGCAATTACTGTATGCTAAGTTGATTGTGTTACTTCAAAAAGAATTTGACTTGTCTATGATTATTACGACTCATAGCCCGTACTTTCTGGATGCCATTGATGTTTTCTCTAAAAAATACGATGTCTTTCCAGGGCCTTGCTATTATTTGGCAGAGAATGTAGGAGAGACTTCTACCTTGCATGATGTGTCGGATAATATTGATGCTATTTATAAAAAATTATCGGAACCCATGCAGCTGTTAGAAAATTTAAGATACAATAGTTAATCAGTACAAGGGGGAAAAGGTGCATAAGATTGATGAGTTACAATGCAGTTTAGAAAAAGCATCAGAGGATGACCAAAACCATGTATATATGGTTCATAGTCAGCTTAAAGTATGTGAATTTGATAAGGTAAAGGAGTGGTATGTCAGTGAAAAGGTTCCTATGGCAAAACCCACTCCCAAATCGAATGATGCATTGTATTTTGATAAGGATGGATGTTTTTTCATTGAATTTAAAAATGGAAAAATTACAGATGGGGTAAATTACGAGATAAACAAGAAAATATATGACAGTCTGTTTATTCTGTTTGATTTAAAATATATGGATTCCAATGGGAGCATTGTTGATACCATTTCTTATACCAGAGAGAATATGACATATATATTAGTTTACAATGAGGAAAATTATAGGAAATGTGATCCAACGAGGCAGACTAGGGATGGAATAAAACGACAAAAGGAGCGTCATCGATATAAAAGAATAAAGAGAAAATCTGGGGGAATCGTGGCAAATTGCAGGAAAGTTTTATCTTGACGGTGAATGACTTTTTTGGTATAATTATGACATACAAAAGATAAATATTACAAAAGAACACAGAAAATACCAAAGATAAGAAGCCTTCCGATTTTCCGGAAGGCTTTTCCATTGTAAAAGACTTTCTATAATTGGAAGACATCGCTGAAATATCCTGCCTGGGAAATGGGTTCTTTTCCATCGTGGAGGTGAGTGGTATCCCCCACTACTTGGGCGCGGAACTGGACAACTTCCGGTTGGCGTTCCTCGGCACCTGCAATAGTGACAGAAGTGGGAGCGATGAAAAAGCCCTGCCATAGCTGCACCGGGGAGATATTCAGAAGATGGGAGAGCATCAGAAGGGTGACTCCCAGGTGGCAGAAAAGGACGATGGTGGCATCCCGGTCAGCCTCATCGTCACAGACATAGTACCGGTCTTTCCGGTGATAGCCGTAACCTGCAAGCAGTTCGTCCAGCTTTTCAAAGACTTCCTTGCAGGCAGAGGCAATCTCAGAATTAGACTGCATGATAGGAGTGTCTAACCAGTGATCTTTGTCCATAAAGCGGTCATCGGCAGTCCAGTAATCTGGCATGAAATCCCAACAAACCTGTTCATGTCCGTCAAACGGTGAGGAGATGGGATGCCAGAATTCCTGCATCCAGTCCAGAATTTTCGCCTCCCGTCCCAGTTTTTCCAGAGAGAAAGAGGCAGTATCCTTTGCACGCCCTAGAGGAGAACAATAAAAATCGGTGACGAAATCCCATTTTCCCACCCGTTCTGCCAACAGCTTTGCCTCCCGCCAGCCTTTGTCGGTGAGCGAGTCCTTCACATAGTCCGGGTCACCGTGTCTTATAAAAATAATTCGCATGATAGTACCTCACTTTTAGTCATAATTTGAAAGATAAAGTTATTTTACCATATTCCTGATTTATGGTACAATAAATACTGTTCGTTTAGCAGAAAAACACTTGCTGTTTTTCTGCGTAAGAAAATGATTCAGGTGTGAGCAGACTCCTTTTGCAAAGCAAAACTTAAAATGAGTCTGCGAATCGTTACTGGAACGAGGAACGAGTGAACAGGAACATTAACCATGAAACATAAAAAAGACTGGATTTTGATAGGAAGTTTTTTAGGGATTGCTCTCATAGCAGCGTCTGTTCTGCACTTTTTCACCGCCCAGGGAACCCAGGTGGTGGCAACGGTGGACGGTCAGGAAGTGGGTAGATGGTCACTGGCGGATTCGGTAGATGAAGTCATTAAAACAGAATCGGGCAAAAATCGTCTGGTTATCGAGGGAGGCAAGGCGTCCATTGTGGAGGCAGACTGTCCCGATGGAATCTGTGTGAAACAGGGGAACATCAGCCGTACTGGTCAGACCATTGTGTGTCTGCCCCATAAGCTGGTCATCGAGATTACAGGGAAAGCGGAGGAGAATGGACTTGATGCAGTGGCAAAGTAAGGCAGGACAGATGGCATTTTCAGGACTGATGCTGGCATTGACCCTGGTGCTGTCCTATGTGGAATCTTTGTTGCCCCTCACCATTGGAATACCGGGAGTAAAACTGGGACTTGCCAATCTTGCAGTGCTTTTGACCTTGTATGCATCGGGATGGCGGATGGCGCTGGGGATTGACGTGCTCCGGGTGGTGTTATCCGGTTTTTTATTTGGCAATTTTGCAGCAATTTTGTACAGCATGGCAGGGGCACTGGTGAGCTTTGGTGTCATGGTACTTCTAAAAAAATTCCGGTTTTCCATGAGTACGGTGAGTATTGCCGGAGGAGTGTTCCACAATCTGGGACAGCTGGTGGTGGCAGTCTGTGTGGTGGAAAATATCCATCTGTTTTATTATCTGCCCTGGCTGATTGTAGCTGGCATGATAACCGGGGCATTGATTGGAATTGTGGCAAGGGTGACCTGGCGGTATGTGAACCGCATGTGGCAGGAAGCCTAGCTAATGGAAGAAAAACAAGTGAAGAAATGAGGAAATTATGATTGGATTTGTACGGGGAATCATTGCGGATAAAGAGGAAGACTGCGTGGTACTGGATGTAAACGGTCTGGGTATCAACGTGTATGTTTCCGGCAGAACGGCGGAATATCTGCCCAGAGTGGGGCAGGAGGCGAAGATTTATACCTACACCTGTGTGCGGGAGGATGCTTTTTTACTCTACGGTTTTCTGACCAAGGATGATTTGAATATTTTTAAGAAACTGATTGGGGTTAACGGAATCGGACCGAAAGGCGGCCTGGCTATTCTCTCGGTACTGACACCGGACGATCTGCGGTTTGCCATTCTTTCGGGAGATGCCAAGGCAATCAGCCGTGCGCCGGGAATTGGAGCCAAGACGGCGGAGCGTGTGATTCTGGAGCTTAGGGACAAGGTTTCCATCCAGGAGACACAGATTGGAGGGGAAATAGCTGCCTATGCCCATGGGGATGAGAATCTCTCTGTGAGAAACGATGTGGTAGAGGCTCTGGCAGCCTTAGGCTACACTTCTACGGATGCCCTCAAGGCTATTAAACAGGTGGAAAATTACGAGACAATGGACATTGAACAGTTGTTAAAGGCAGCGCTGAAACACATGTTTTAAAATCATATGAAATGCATACGGAAACGAGGAGAAGTATGGCAAGATCAATTGAAACGAATGTAACAGAAGAGGATGTACGCCTGGAGGGATCATTACGTCCTCAGACATTAAAAGAATATATCGGACAAGAGAAGGCAAAAGAAAGTCTCCAGATCTATATTGATGCGGCGAAGAGCCGGGGAGAGAGTCTGGATCATGTATTGTTTTACGGTCCTCCTGGATTGGGAAAGACGACATTGGCGGGGATTATTGCCAACGAGATGGGAACTCATATGAAGGTGACCAGTGGACCGGCAATAGAGAAACCGGGAGAAATGGCAGCAATTTTAAACAATCTGCAGGAGGGAGATGTGCTTTTTGTGGATGAGATCCATCGCCTGAACCGACAGGTGGAGGAGGTTTTATATCCGGCCATGGAGGATTTTGCTATTGACATTATGATTGGAAAAGGCTCTTCCGCCCGTTCTATCCGCCTGGATCTGCCGAAATTTACGCTAGTGGGAGCAACTACCAGAGCCGGTATGCTGTCTGCACCGCTGAGGGATCGGTTTGGGGTCATTCACCGCCTGGAATTTTACTCGGATGAGGAATTAAAACTCATTATTCAGCATTCTGCCCGCCTGTTAAATGTGGAAATTGATGAGGGTGGGGCAATGGAACTGGCACGTCGAAGCAGAGGGACGCCCAGACTAGCCAACCGCATTTTAAAAAGAGTCCGGGATTTTGCCCAGGTACGCTATGACGGGAAAATCACCGAAGACATTGCGAATATTGCATTGGATCTCATGGATGTGGACAAGCGAGGGCTGGATCATATAGACAGAAATATTTTATCTACCATGATCGAAAAGTTTAACGGTGGCCCTGTGGGACTGGATACGCTGGCGGCTGCTATCGGAGAGGACTCCGGGACCATTGAGGATGTGTATGAGCCATATCTTATCAAGAATGGATTTTTGAATCGCACGCCCAGGGGACGGATGGTGACAGAATATGCCTATGCACATTTAGGGGTTGAAATTATCTGACGATATGCTATATAATAAATGTTGTATATTTATCAAATGATGAGCGGCATATTTTGTAGTGAGGGTTTACGTTATGTCACAGAAGACAGATACCGAAGTAATCATTGGTGGAAAAGTATTTACATTAAGCGGTTATGAGAGTGAGGCATATTTACAGAAGGTAGCCTCTTATATCAATAACAAGCTTGCCGAGTATAATAAGGTGGATAGCTTCAAACGTCTGCCGGGAGATATGCAGAATGTTCTCCTGCAGTTGAATGTGGCAGACGACTATTTTAAAGCCAAGAAGCAGATTGAACTGTTGGAGGAAGATATCCGCAATAAGGAAAAGGAATTATATGACCTGAAGCATGAACTGATTGCTTCTCAGATTAAGTTGGAAAATGCGGAAAAAGCTGCGAAGGATGCACAGGTGGAGACCAATGAGAACACCCGTAAAATCATGCGTCTGGAGGCAGAACTCAAAGAACAGAAAAAATAATAGAAACGATACGAAAGCTGTCTTTTCCAAAGGAGAGGACAGCTTTTTAAAATCGCGATGTGAATTTCAGGAGAAAAAAGATGCCGGAATTATTAAGCCCAGCAGGAAACTGGGACAGCTTTATAGGAGTCATGAACGCAGGAGCAGATGCCATCTATCTGGGGGGAGACAAATTTAATGCCCGTGCCTATGCGGATAATTTCACCACAGAGCAGCTGGTGGAAGCATTGCAGCTGGCTCATCTTCACGGAAAGAAGATTTATCTTACCCTGAATACACTCATTAAGGAACGGGAATTCGGGGAACTTTATGATTATATTGCGCCTCTTTATGAGGCTGGACTGGATGGAATGATCATACAGGATTTCGGAGTCCTTTCCTTTTGCAGAAAGTATTTTCCTGGCATGGAGCTGCATGCCAGTACCCAGATGACGGTTACCGGATCGGAGGGGGTGCGCTTTCTACAGGAACAGGGTGTATGCCGGGTGGTTCCGGCAAGAGAACTGTCGTTAGAAGAATTGATCCGTATGAAAAGGGAGACCGGAGTGGAGCTGGAAACCTTTATCCATGGGGCGATTTGTTACTGTTATTCAGGACAATGTCTGTTCAGCAGTTTTCTCGGCGGTCGAAGCGGCAACAGAGGCCGGTGTGCCCAGCCCTGCCGATTACCCTATACGGTGAAGGGAAAGGAAGGCTATCCCTTATCCTTAAAGGATATGTGTACCATTGAACTGCTTCCCAGGCTGATTGATGCAGGGATAGACTCCTTTAAAATCGAAGGCAGAATGAAAAAACCTGCTTATGCAGCTGGCGTGACAGCCATTTATCGTAAATATATGGATCGCTATCTGGCAGATCCCGATCCTGCACATTACCGGGTAGAACAAAAGGATTTGGAACTTTTGTCCAAGCTTTATATCCGGAGTGAACGTTCCCAGGGATACTATGAGCGACGCAATGGAAGAGAAATGATTACGTTGGATAAACCAGGTTATGTGGGAACCGATGAGGCATTAGCGCAGCGTATTACCGAGGAATACGTGAGGGAACTTCCGGGACTTCCCATAGAGATGGAAGTGGAACTTACCGTGGGCCAGCCGGCACAGGTAACGGTCAGAGAACAGCAGCAAGGAAAGGTACAGGAATGTGTGATTACGGGGAAGACGGTACAGGCTGCGCAGAATCGTCCGGCAGCAGAAGCGGATATCCGGAAACAGTTTGCCAAACTTGGCAATACTCCCTTTGTATTAGAAAAATTTTCCTGTAACATGAAAGGAGAGGTCTTTGTTCCCGTGGGAGAATTAAACGCTCTTCGCAGGGAAGCGGTGGAGGCCTTGCAGCAGAGTTTATGGAAATCCTGGAAACGGACATTGCCGGAAGTGGCTGCAGAAGAACAGGAAGAGGTGATAAGTCAGAGAAAACCCTCGAAAAACCTCAGCATTTCTGTTGTAAGTTCCGGACAGCTACAGGCATTGACGGAGAAGATCAGGCAGTGGAAAACTGTGTCCCGTGTTTATATTCCGGATCAACTGTGGGAAAAAGGATGGAAACAAATCGAGCAGTTACAGTCGGAAGGAAAGAAATGCTATCTGCGGCTTCCGAGAATTTCCAGAGGAGAATGGAAAAGAAAACTGGAAAAGATATTCCCCAAGGCGGATGGGGTGTTATTTGCCAATCTGGAACAATTACAGTATCTGCGGGAGTGTGGCATGGATATGATCCGCGTGGCAGATTCTTCCCTGTATGTTTGGAACCGGGAGGCAGAACGGTTTTTGTCTACCTATGCGGATGAAATTACATTACCACTGGAATTAAATCAATATGAAAAGCGGGAACTGGGAGAAGGGTGCTTTGAGGAAGTGCTTTACGGCAGGACAGCATTGATGCATACCGCCAACTGCATTCGTAAGACCTGCGGAACCTGTGGCAATGGAAGGAACGGAGAGACAGAATTCTGGAATCTGACGGATCGTTATCACAAAATTTTCCCGGTGCAGCTTGACTGTACCCATTGTATCAATATCATTTATAACAGCGTACCCCAGTCCCTGCATGGGGCTTTCTCCCAGATTATGGCACAGCCTTCCATTCAGACCGGGCGGCTGGAATTTACCAATGAAACAGTCCCGCAGATGGAAACAGTACTGGGATTTTTTGACGGAATGATGAGAGGACAAGGGGGCGAGTTTCCCTTGAAGGAGTACACAACAGGACATTATAAACGAGGCGTAGAATAATTTATGCAGCAGATTCTCTTTTATTTTCATGCATATCAGAGATATATCATTCTTATATTGTTTGTTCTTTACACGCTGGAGGCTTGTATTCTATCGGGAAAACCGAGAGAAAAACGAAAATGGGGCTATGTCTGGCAGCTGCTGCTGATGGCATTGTTTCATTTTTCAGTCTTTCTGTCGCTGACATTGTCCAAGGGTGACTATGTCTATTTGTTTTACTTTGCAGTGCAGATTGTGGTTCTGACGGGAGCCATGGGGCTTTTTGCCATGTTGTATCCCAAGGGAAGCAGATTGCTTTTGTATAATATGTGCATGTTGTTGATCGTCAGCTTTACCATACTGGCAAGGTTGAACTTTAACCGGTCTGTTCATCAGTTTACAGTGGCTGCCGTGGCTATTTATGTTGGACTGTTTCTTCCCTGGCTCATGAGCAGATATGGACAGATTTTCAAGAAGTATCCCTGGATTTATGCCTGTATGGGAATCCTGCTTCTGAGTCTTGTGGCTTTCCTGGGAACTGTGAGCAATGGGGCAAAGCTTTCCTTCACCTTGCTGGGAGTGACTTTTCAGCCTTCTGAACTGGTAAAACCATTGTTTGTGGTTTTCCTGGCAGCAGCCTTTGCAAAAGCGGTAAACTTTCAGCAGGTATGTATCACGGCGTCCCTGGCAGCCGTTCATGTACTACTTTTGGCTTTTTCCAGGGATTTAGGCAGCGCATTGATTTTTTTTATGATTTATACTTTTATGGTAGTGCTTGCCACAGGAAAATGGATTTACCTGCTCCTTGGGCTGGCAGGAGGAACAGGAGCATCCTTAGCAGCCTATGAGCTGTTTCGTCATGTCCAGGTGCGGGTGCAGGCCTGGAAGGATCCATGGAGTGTGATTGACGGCACCGGCTACCAGATTGCCCAGTCCCTGTTTGCCATCAGTAACGGAGGGTTTTTCGGAACCGGTTTAAACAAGGGAAATCCGGCTGCCATTCCTTATGTAACGACGGATTTCATTTTTTCTGCAATTACAGAGGAATTTGGTTTACTCTTTGCTGCATGTCTCCTGATCCTTTGCGTGGATAATTTTCTGATTATGATGAAGACTGCACTTCACCAGGAGGCTGGCTTTGAACGATATCTGGCGTTTGGATTGGGAGTCAGCTATCTGTTCCAGACCTTTCTCACCATCGGAGGAGGCACAAAGTGTATTCCTTTGACCGGTGTGACATTGCCTCTTGTGAGCTATGGCGGAAGTTCTGTGCTCACCACGATTTTATCCTTCTTTATGGTACAGGGAGTCTTAATCGGAACCGGAGGGCATGAAAAGAGTAAAGGCAGAAGGCCTCTTCTGGAAAAGAATGTGCAACAGAGAATTTTGCGGGTCAGCTATTTATCAGCGTTTGTCTTTTTGGGAATGATCGGATATGTCACCTGGTATACGCAGCAGAACCGACAGAAATTCTTTGACAACAGTTACAATTCCAGGCAGCAGCTGTTAATACAGGAAAATACCAGAGGCTCTATTTATGCTGCAGACGGGGCAATCCTTGCGGAGACTGTTACGGATAAAGAAGGAAAGGAAACCAGGGATTATCCCTATGGAAAGCTGTTTGCCCATGCAGTGGGATATTCCACCAAGGGAAAGACCGGGCTGGAGGCTGCGGAGAATTATTATCTGATGCAGTCCTCCATTTCAGAGACGGAGAAATTATCGAACAGCCAGAGTGGAGATAAAAATCCTGGGGATAGTGTATATACAACCCTCCGCGTGGATCTGCAGCAGACTGCCTACGATGCTCTGGGAGTTTACAAAGGAGCGGTAGTTGTGACAGAAGTTTCCACAGGAAAGGTACTGGCCATGGTCTCCAAACCGGATTTTGATCCCAACGAGATTGATCGTATCTGGGACAAAATTACAGAGGATGAGAATAACAGTGTACTGGTAAATCGAGTGACTAACGGAAAGTATCCTCCCGGTTCTACCTTTAAGATTCTGACAGCTTTGGAATATATCCGGGAGTATCCGCAGAATCTGAACCGCTATGAGTTTCAGTGTACAGGCAGCTATACTTATGAGGGCAACACCATCAACTGTTATCATCATATCAAGCATGGTACGGTGGATTTTACCACCTCCTTTGCAAAATCCTGTAATTCCTCCTTTGCCAATATCGGAATGCGTCTGGACAGGGAGAAGTTCGAGAAGACTCTGCAGAAACTTTACTTTAATGAAAAACTTCCTTCTCAGATGGCGATGGGAATTAGTACGACAGGTTTTAGCGGGAAAACTGGGGATTATGAGACGATGCAGACTGTGATCGGTCAGGGAAGCACACTGATGACACCGATGCATTTGAATATGATCACGGCGGCGATTGCAAATAAAGGTGTGATGATGCAGCCTTATCTGACGGATTGTGTGAAGCGTGCAGACGGACAGACTGTGAAGCAGAATAAACCAAAGGTTGGGGAGAAACAGCTGATATCCGGAGAAGAAGCCGCAGAATTGACACGCCTGATGACACAGGTGGTAGAGGAAGGAACAGCAATACGTCTTTCCGGACTTTCCTATACCGTTGCCGGTAAGACCGGATCGGCTGAATATAACGATATTAAGGGAGAATCCCATGCATGGTTTACGGGGTTTGCACCCGTAGAAAATCCGGAAATTGCAGTGACGATCATTCTGGAGGGAGCCGGAAGCGGCGGCGACCATGCGGTACCCATTGCGAAACGGATTCTGGATTGTTACTTTGGAATAAAGCAGCCCCTGTAACTTAACCTTGCAATTATTGTGCCAATCCTTTATACTGATAGACAAGTCATGATGACACACTAGTACAGGAGGTCTTGCAATGATAGAGGCGACAAGCTGTGGCGGTGTGGTTATTTTCAGAGGGAAAATCCTGCTTTTGTATAAAAATTACAAGAATAAGTATGAAGGCTGGGTATTGCCCAAGGGTACTGTAGAAGAGGGCGAAGAATATCCGCAGACCGCACTTCGTGAAGTGCTGGAGGAAACGGGCGCGAGAGCAACCATTGTAAAATATGTCGGAAAAAGTGAATATTCTTTCAGTGTGCCGGAAGATACCGTGGAGAAGGATGTACACTGGTATTTGATGATGGCAGACAGTTACTATAGTAAACCACAGCGCGAAGAATTCTTTGTTGATTCCGGATTTTATAAGTATCATGAGGCATATCATCTGCTGAAGTTCTCCAATGAGAAGCAGATTTTGGAGAAGGCCTACAATGAATATCTGGAACTGAAAAAAGCCAACAGATGGGGAATTCACAGAAACGATTAAAATCGGGGCGGCTGCAGAGCATTTGCAGCCGCCTCGAACGTTAAGGACAGGATGTATGAGGTTTTATAAAAATCTTTATGTGGGAGAATCTGTCAGGAACCCCCGAAAAATAAAAAGAAAACTGAATACAAATGCGGGTCTGGTGGGGATCTATGTGATTACGTTGTGTAACGGACCGGATCAATTGGAAATTTATTCTTCCACGGTATTGATGCAGCCCTTTTACAGGCATACTCCCTTGTATGTAATTGGAATTGCCGGCTCTTACGAGGAAGCCGTTGGAATTGTAAAAAAGATTGCAGAGCAGTCCTACCTGCAGAATGGGGACTGTGACCTGAAAAAATATTTGTTGGATGAGGATAGACTGCATGCTGAGTAGTGTGTTACATGTGCTTGCCATAATCGGCATTGTGCTGTTGTGTATCATTGCCTTTCTGCTCGTAGTCCTTCTGGCGGTGCTTTTTGTCCCCATAAGGTATCGGCTCTGTGTGGAGAAGGAAGATGGGTGGAAAAAGGAAAACGTTCATATCCGGGCAGATATCAGCTGGCTGGCCGGAATCGTCCGTGTAAAGGCACGTTTTTTTGAACCGCAGATTTTCAAGGTTCAGGTGTTGTTTTTTACGGTATTTGATCGGTTTAAAGAAAAGAAAGAGAAGCGACAAGCGAAAAAAGCTCCAAAGCGGCAGAAAACAGATTCCAAAACGCAAAAGCCCATAGTAAACGAAAAATCCAAGGCACAGAACAGAGCAGTGGAAAAGATGCCCCCGGAGGAAAAAACTCCGGTGCCGGCTGCAGAGAAGGAAGAAACGGATAGGATAGAAGAGAACGGAAAGTTCTCGTCCTTACGGGAACGGCTGGAAAAGATACGCTACACAATCGCTTCAATCTATGATAAGATAAAAGCGGCAAAAGACACAGCCGGGTATTACAAAGAGCTGCTGCAAAGTGAAGAGTTCAAATCCTGTTTGGAGTTTGTGACCGGTCAGACCGGAAAACTTTTCCGTCACATATTACCGAATCGGATCAAAGGATATCTGCTCTTTGGAACCGGACAGCCGGATCAGACAGGTTATATTCTGGGAATGATCAGTATAATCCGGGGAATCCGGGGATATGATAAGTTCAACGTTGAGGCAGACTTTGAACGGCAGATCGTAGAAGGAAAAATACAATGCAGAGGGCACATCCTTCTGGCAACGGTAGGCATCCTTGCGCTGCAGATCTATCAAAAGAAAGAATTAAAGGAACTCATCAGCAAATGGAAACGGGAGGAAGAATGATGGCAGACAATAATATGAATAGCATTGTAGAATCTTTATTAAAAGGAATGAATTCGGTTCTGACGACCAAAACCGTGGTAGGAGAGGCAACTACTGTGGGAGATACCATTATTCTGCCCCTGGTGGATGTAACCTTTGGTGTAGGAGCAGGTGCGTCTGCCGGAGAAAAGAAAAATGGTGGCGGTGGCGGCCTGGGCGGAAAAATGACACCCAGCGCAGTGCTTGTTATTAAAAACGGATCCACCAAACTGGTTAATGTCCGCAATCAGGATGCGATGACCAAGGTACTTGACATGATCCCGGATATTGTGGATAAGTTTACTACCAAAAAGGATGAGATGATCCCGGATGACAAAGCGGTAGATATTGCTTTTCCTGAGGAAGAAAACCAGTAACCAGAAAGAAAATCAGGCATAAGCTATTTATAAGAATGAGTATGGTGGTGACATCATGAAGAGGATGGGTGGTTTTATCTGTTTTTGGATTGCCATAGGGATTTTCGTGATGCTGCTGGTATCCGATGTGATCATCGGACTGATTCTCATTTTTATATTGCTTCTGCTTTGGTATAATTTGTGTTTTTGTAAGTAATGCGGGGCGAAAATGAACAGAGAGGAAATCACTTTCCATGGGGTGGAGAGTTATACCAGCTATGAGAAAATGGAAGAACTCAAGGCATGGCTTTTCAAGGAAAATGTGCGGGTGGAGGCACTGAGACAGGAACTGGAAGAACGAACCACCAGAATTGAGGAGAAGGAAACCGATCTCAATATCATGCACCAGCGTCTAATGATGGAACGGAAACGCCTGAAAGAGGACAACCTGTTTTTTGAAAAAAAGTTAGCTATCTTACAGGATGGTTTTCGGCAGCTGGATATGGATAAACGTAAATTTGAAAAAGACAGACGATTGTATGAAGAACGGGTGGAACAGAAACGGGCGCGGGAAGTGCATGGTCATGCATCAATACGGCTGGAGGGTGGTCTGTTCGGTGGAGTGAACAGTCTGCTTGCACTTAAGAAGAGATATAAGGATTTGATGAAAATTTATCATCCCGATAATTTGTGCGGAGATCATGAGATGGTGAAACAGATCAATGCAGAATATGAGCGTTTGAGGGATGCGTATGAGTACAGCAATATCATATGAGACAGAAGAGCAGCAAAAAAAACAAAGAGGCGCTTGGATTCCTAAGAAACAAAAAAAGGACCCGATTTTCATCGAGTCCTTTACCTTTGAACTTATTAAGCTCTCTCAACTAATCCGGATCTTAAGCAGCTGGAGCAAACGTGCATTCTCTTCGGAGTACCATTTACCTTGCATTTAACGCTTCTGATATTGGAATTCCAGATTCTGTTAGATCTTCTATGAGAATGGCTCACGTTGTTACCAAAATGAACGCCCTTACCACAAATATCACATTTTGCCATTGTCTGCACCTCCTTGGCGACGCAACCGCGTGTATACTGTTTTTCCTTTCATGACGGCATACTCTGCCGACACAACAGTAGTATGATATCAGATATCTGCAGAGATTGCAAGCACAAAATAGAAGTAAAAATAAATTTCTTATTTTTCGTATTCCCTTTTCTTGACGAACAGGGTATAATGAACGAGAATGATTACTGTTCAGCCCGTATCCGTACACTTTGCTGCGGGTATGGAAGAATGTGATTCAAGTGTGCGCCGGTGGGCGCGGAAAGGTATGGTTAAGAATATGAAAGGTTCTTCAATGAATACACATATGGGAAATATTGTAATCAACAATGAAGTGATCGCTCAGTATGCCGGAGCCGTTGCTATGGAATGCTTCGGGATTGTGGGCATGGCTGGCATCAATGTGAAGGACGGTCTGGTGAAATTACTGAAGATGGACAGTATTACCAGAGGGATCAACGTAACCCTTCATAACAACAAACTGATTTTGGACTTTCATGTCATTGTGGCATATGGAGTAAGTATTCTTGCTGTTTCGGAAAACCTGATCAGTAATGTACGTTATAAAGTAGAAGAATTCACCGGCATGGAGATTGAGAAAATCAATATCTATGTGGAAGGTGTCAGAGTGATTGATTAAGGAGGATTTACCAGTGGATATCGTTACAACAATCGATGCTAAGATGCTGACCAAGATGTTCTTAGCCGGTGCGAAAAATCTGGAAGCAAAAAAGGAATGGATCAATGAGTTAAATGTGTTCCCGGTACCTGATGGAGATACCGGAACCAATATGACAATGACCATCATGTCTGCAGCAAAAGAGGTTTCTTCTCTGGAGGCAATGGGTGACATTACGATGCAGACTCTCTGCAAAGCAATTTCTTCCGGCTCTCTGCGTGGAGCAAGAGGAAATTCCGGTGTTATCCTTTCCCAGTTATTCAGAGGATTTACAAAGGTGGCAGCTACAGAGGAAACTCTGGATGTGGCGAAACTTACCGATGCAGTAGAGAAGGCTGTGGAGACCGCTTACAAGGCTGTTATGAAACCAAAAGAGGGAACCATCCTGACCGTGGCAAAGTATGGCGCCTTGAAGGCAAGGGAACTTGCAGATGCCGGTGAGACCAATGTTGCGGTATTTATTGATGAAGTGATCAAAGCATCCGATGATGCGCTGGAGAAAACTCCGGAGATGCTGCCGGTATTGAAACAGGCGGGCGTGGTCGATTCCGGCGGACAGGGTCTGATGCAGGTGTTAAAAGGCGCTTTTGATGCATTCCAGGGCAAAGAGCTGGATCTCAGTATTTCTGCATCTATCCCTACGGCTTCTGCACCTGCCATGAACTATGAGGCACAGGCAAATGTCGATATTAAATATGGCTACTGTACCGAGTTTATCATTTTATTGAATAAAACGTTCAATATTAAAACAGAGTTGGACTTCAAGGCTTATCTGGAGTCTATTGGTGATTCCATCGTGGTCGTAGCAGATGACGAGATCGTAAAGGTACATGTACATACCAACGATCCGGGACTGGCACTTCAGAAAGCTCTCCTTTACGGAGCGCTTTCCAATATGAAGATTGATAACATGCGTATGGAGCATCAGGAAAAACTGTTTAAGATGAACGGTGACAAGCCCCAGGAGATTGAGACAAAGATCAGCGGTAATGCCACTGTGCAGACTGCATCCGATACACCGGAGCCGGAGACTCCTGCGGAGAAGAAGGAAGCCGGATTTATTTCCGTATCCGTAGGTGACGGGATTAAAGAAATCTTTGAGCAGTTGGGTGTGGACTACATCATTGAGGGTGGTCAGACCATGAATCCCAGTACAGCCGATATGCTGGATGCTATCGAGAAGGTAAATGCAGAGACGATCTACATTCTTCCAAATAATAAAAATATTATCCTGGCTGCAAATCAGGCACAGTCGCTGGTAGAGGACAAGAGAATTGTGGTGATCCCTACCAAGACGGTTCCCCAGGGAATCACAGCAGTGATCAATTATGTGCCGGATCTGTCTGTGGAGGAGAATATTTCCATTATGACAGAAGAAATCAGCCGTGTGAAGACCGGTCAGGTAACCTATGCGGTTCGGGATACCACCATTGATGACAAAGTCATCAAACAGGGTGATTATATGGGAATCGGTGACAAGGGAATCCTTTCCGTAGGAAGAGATTTGGATGCCATTACCAGAGCCATGGTGGATGAAATGATGGATGATGAAGCAGAACTGGTGAGCATTTATTATGGTTCCGAAATTGACGAGAAAGATGCGGAGATACTGACAGCAGAACTTTCCGAGAAATATCCGGACTGTGATGTGGAATTGCAGTACGGCGGACAGCCTATTTATTACTATATTATTTCTGTGGAATAATACGTGATTACTATGGATTTAGAAACCTCAATTCTTAATTTAAAAGGAATCGGTGAAAAGAGTGCCAAGCTTTTTAACAAGCTTGGCATCTTTGTCCTGGGTGATTTGCTGGAGTATTACCCGAGGGGGTATGAAAGATTTGAAGCTCCTGCCAATATAGAGGCATGTCATGTGGGAGAAATGGCGACATTCAAGGGAACCATTACCGCAGGCCCCACCTTGAAGCATGTGCGGAATCTGACGATCCTGAACTACACCGTGGCGGATCGGACGGGACAGATTTTTCTTACTTTTTTTAATATGCCTTATTTGAAAAATACGCTGAAAAAAGGATCTGCCTATATATTCAGAGGAATGCTGCAGAATAAGGCAGGAAAGCTTGTGATTGAGCAGGCAAAGCTGTATAAAGAAGAGGAATTTGCGAAACTGGCGGGAATGGTTCTTCCCCATTATCCGCTGACCAAGGGCATTACCAATCAGGCAATCATCAAGGCGGTGAAACAGGCACTGCCTGCAGTTTTTCTTGCCGATCCTCTGCCGGAAAAAATCAGAAAAAAATATGATCTGATGATTTACCGGCAGGCAATGGAGAATATTCATTTTCCGGCGAACATGGAAATCCTGACGCAGGCACGAAAGAGACTGGCTTTTGATGAACTGTTTTTCTTTATTCTGTTGATTCAAAAGAATAAAGACCACAATGAACGGCTGAAATCCGGACGACAGCTCATAGAGACTGCGGATACCGGCCGTTTGCTGGAGACACTTCCTTATCAGCTTACCAATGCACAGATGCGGGTGTGGGAAGAAATCAGAGGAGATCTTACAGGTGAACATGTGATGAATCGTCTGGTACAGGGAGATGTGGGGTCTGGAAAAACAATTCTTGCCTTTCTCGCATTATTGCTGGTGGCGTCCAACGGATGTCAGGGAGCATTGATGGCACCCACAGAGGTACTCGCCAGGCAGCATTTTGACTCCCTGACGGAATTAAGCAAAAGGTATCATCTGCCCTTCAGACCTGTGCTTCTCACCGGCAGTGTGCCTGCAAAGCAAAGGAGAGAAGCCTATTCACAGATCGAGACGGGGGAAGTGAATGTAGTGATTGGAACCCACGCCTTGATCCAGGAAAAAGTAGTTTATCATAATCTTGCATTGGTGGTGACGGATGAACAGCATCGATTTGGCGTACGCCAGCGGGAGACTTTTTCCGATAAGGGAGAACATCCGCATATCCTGGTCATGAGCGCGACGCCGATTCCCAGAACCTTGGCGATTATTCTTTATGGAGATCTGGATATTTCCGTGGTGGACGAACTTCCTGCAAACCGGCTTCCTATTAAGAACTGTGTGGTAGGAACCCAATATCGACCCAAAGCGTACCAGTTTATTGCAAAGGAAGTGGCACAGGGGCATCAGGTATATTGTATCTGCCCCATGGTGGAGCCGGGGGGAGAAGACAATATGGAGAATGTGGTGGAGTATTCCCAGACCTTGAAGACACAGCTGCCACCTTCTGTCAGAGTGGCTTATCTGCATGGTAAAATGAAGCCTGCCATCAAAAACCAGATTATGGAACAGTTCGGAGAAAAACAGATTGATGTACTGGTGTCCACTACTGTCATTGAGGTAGGAATCAATGTCCCCAACGCTACGGTGATGCTGGTGGAAAATGCAGAACGGTTTGGACTGGCACAGCTCCATCAGTTACGGGGAAGGGTAGGACGCGGAGATGCCCAATCCTATTGCATTTTTGTCAGCAGCAGTGAAAAAAAGGAGACCATGCAGCGTCTGGAAATTCTGAACAAATCCAATGATGGCTTTGAAATTGCCAGTGAAGATTTAAAAATGCGGGGACCGGGAGATTTGTTTGGAATCAGACAGAGTGGAGCCATGAATTTCAAGATTGCAGATATCTATCAGGATGCACTGGGGTTGTCACAGGCCAGTGAATGCGTGGATGAATTATTGACAGAGGATCCCAATCTGGAACGGATGGAACATCAGGACTGTAAAAAATATCTGGAACTGGCACTCACAAGAGCAGTTGACTTCTCAACACTTTAACAGTAAAATAAAAATAATTTGTATAAAGGTGAAAAGGAGTGAATAATCGTGGCAAAGATTGCGATCATCACCGACAGTAACAGTGGTATTACACAGAAGCAGGGAGAGGAACTTGGCATTTATGTGCTTCCCATGCCATTTACAATCAATGAAGAAACTTATTTCGAGGATATTAATCTGGAAGCAGAAAAGTTTTATCAGGAACAGGCAGCCGGATCGGATATTTTCACCAGTCAGCCTTCCCCGGAAACCGTTATGGGACTTTGGGACAAGCTGTTAAATGAGGGGTATGAGGAAATTGTCCATATTCCCATGAGCAGTGGCTTGTCAGGATCCTGCCAGAGTGCATTGATGCTGGCGCAGGACTATGATGGAAAGGTACAGGTGGTGAATAACCAGCGTATTTCCGTAACCCAGAGACAGTCCGCTATGGATGCCAAAACGTTGGCAGAAAACGGTTATCATGCGGATGAAATCCGGGAGAAGCTGGAAGAAGATAAGTTCAATTCCAGTATCTATATTATGCTTGATACCCTTTATTATCTGAAAAAGGGTGGTCGTATCACACCTGCGGCTGCAGCGTTGGGGACGATTCTGAGATTAAAGCCGGTTCTGCAGATCCAGGGAGAAAAGCTGGATGCCTATGCGAAAGCCCGTACCACAGAACAAGGCAAGTCTATTATGGTCAAAGCCATCAAAAGCGATATGGAGAACCGCTTTGATGGTCTTACGGATGGAACCGGATATCATATAGCCATGGCACACACCCAGAACCCGGAGGCTGCTGAAGCCTGGAGAGAAGAAGTGCTGAAAGAGTTTCCGGCTGCAGAAATTTATATGGATCGTCTTCCCTTAAGTATTGCGTGTCATATTGGTCCGGGAGCACTTGCAATTACGGTTTCGAAGAAGATGATTTACGAGCACTAAGAAGTTTTTCGATTTTTTCACGCTCTTCAGGTGTGGAATTATTTTGTACGATGCGAAATAAAACAGCAGCCTCCTGCCCGGTCAGTTGCAATCCCTGCCTCTTACTGAGCTGGAAAGCTGCATTTATTTTGGGCAGAGCCTGTTTTAAAGTTTTTCCTTTGCACTCCTCTGCAAGCTGCAGAATAAATTCTAACTTTTCCGGTGCAATCTGTTGTAAGCTTTCATCCTCTAACCATCCCATATTCATGTGGTTTTCCATACCTTTCTATACATGTGGATTTTGCTCATCCATTTTTTCAAACATTTGAAACATGGAACTGAAAGAATCCATATCCGGCTCCATGCCACCCATGGAGCCCATCATTTCCTGCATCTGCTGGAACATTTCCATGTTTTCCTGCATCTCTTTAAACTGTTTGAGATTGTTACGGCCTTTTTCGTCCAGATAAGGCTCTGTCAGGGAGCAGAATTTTTCCAGAGACAAATCCTCTGTCTTTTCGGACAGAAAGACATTGGGGGGATTCTCCTGTAGTTCTGAAAAAAGCAGAGGGCGGCTTAAATACTGGATTGTGATCTGCCATTCCCGGTATTTAATATAGATCATCAGCTTGCGGCGCAGAGCAGGGGCAATGTATGGGAGAAAAAGCTTCATCAACTTCAATTGCCTGGTACTGAAGAAAGAATCAAATTCTTCTATGCGATTCGGACATTCTCTTCCCATACAAAAGCCCCTTGTCTCATCTACCGTTCATCGGTATTTGTAACAACTTATGTTGTTACTTCCCTAAAAAGTACAGGGGATCAGCATCCACATCCGCTGCCGAAGCAGGAGAGTAACAGAATGATCCAGATCCAGTTACAAGCGCAGTTGCCTTCGCCACCGTTGTTGAAGATGCCCAGACCATTGTTGCCACATCCGCAATCATTGCCTCCGAAGCAGGAGAGTAACAGGATAATCCAGATCCAGTTACAAGCACAATTGCCATTATTATTGTTGCTGTTGTTACTGCTGCTGCATCCGCAGCTGCTTGCTGTTAAATCACTCATTTTGATAAGCCTCCGCAAGGTTTTTATACTGTATCCTATGCGGAGATAAAAAAGTGGTGACAAATGTTTTTGCTTGCATAAATCACAGGGTATAGTAAAATGAATTAGACAAGAAATTTATAATGAAAGAAATTCGGAGTTTTACATGAAGGATAAAGGCAGTAAAGGAAAAACAGGGAAATCTTTGGAAGATTGTTCTCCGCAGATGCGGAAGGAAATACAGAAGGCACTAAAGAAAAGGGCAAGAAGAAGGAGGCTGGTGCAGGTGATATGCGGCCTGGTGGCAGTGGGATGCTTTGCCTATCTGATCGGCTATAATTACTTTGCAGACCGGACGGATGCTTCCTATGATCACCTGAAAAACTTAAAGGATAAGGAAATCACCACTTCAGTGGGAAACACCACCATTCATTATACACAGGATCAGGGAACCCCGGATATTCTGGAGGAATACCAAAACCTTTACAACTCCAACAAAAGCCTGATTGGCTGGGTAAAAATCGAGGATACCAACATTGACTATCCGGTGATGCAGACGGCAAATAACGAATATTATTTGACCCACAACATCAGTCAGGATTATGATAAAAATGGAAGTATCTTTCTGGACTGCAACTGCGATGTGCTGAAACCCAGCACGAATCTGATTATTTACGGGCATCATATGAAGTCCGGTAAAATGTTTGGCCAGCTGGACAAATATAAAGACAAGGATTACTGGGAAAAGCACCCTTATATCCAGTTTGATACTATTTATGAAAAGGGAACCTACCAGATTGTCTACGCCTTTCAGTCCCGTGTATACAATTCTGATGAGATTACTTTTAAGTATTATCAGTTTATTGATGCAAACTCCCAGGAGGAGTTTGATTCCTACATGAATTCCATGAACGGACTTTCGTTGTATGATACCGGGGTGCCGGTACAGTACGGAGATCATTTTCTCACTCTGTCCACCTGTGACCACACAGAGACAGAGGGACGATTTGTGGTAGTTGCTAAAAAAGTGGAATAAAGTAGGGGCAAGACCTAAGCTTTTAAGGTAGAAGTGTCGATACATACATTGATAACCATACCTAGTTTAAATTGAATGGTTTTAGTCAAAGGAGATGTCCAGATGAGCAAGAATAAGGGCAAAAAAAGAGTATTAAAGAGAAAAGTTAAGAGAACGATACGATACACCGTAGCGGCTCTTTTTATGGTAACGGCAATTATCGTAGCGGCAATTCCTGCACAGACCAACCGCGCGGATGATGGAAGTGTTAGTGCCCAGGCAAATGCGGTGGACGACAGAACTACAGATTACAGTTATCCGGTAAAAGATGACAGAACCGTTGGTTCAGGAACAGAACCGGATTCCTCATCCACTGGAGGAAATTTTTATGCCACCGTTCCGGTGGGAAACAACATTAACCTTTCTCTCTATCACCAGAATCCTCAGATGAGCGGGGTTTATAAAGGATATAATGTTATCAGGCTTTCTAATGGATACTACTTGAATTGGCAATATAAGTATTATTTGCAGGGGGATCCCGGAAGTTCCAGTGCTACTGGCGTTCTTTGTGGCTACAATGCCGATTTTGCAGTGCAGGAGCAGACACTTTCTTTGCGACTTCCTACCGGATATGTGACGGTGGATCCTAATGTAGTGAACGCTTACTTTACTACCGGAGCGGGAAATAATCAGCAGTCCTTTGCTTATGCAGATACCTTTGACGAATCCTCCCGCGACTACAAAAAATTTCAGAAATATAATGGAACAGTGTTTGATGAATGGCTGAAAACCTGTAAACAGTATCGCAGTGACTTGGAGAAATATAGAGAGTTAAAGAAACAGTATGATGCTGCCTTAGATAAAACTGGTTTAACAGAACCTACAGCACCCACCGTGCCGGCAGCTTGTGTCTTTACTCCATCTGGTTTATCTCTGGATATGCGGAAACAATATTACTGTGATTATGTACTGGAGTATGACAACCAGACTGGAATGATTGATCGTGGCAGCTTTACATTGACTCCTGTACAGGATGCAACGAATGGATCTATTGTAGATTCTTATTTGATTCAGGCTCTTAGCAAGGATGGACTGGACAGTGCCTTAACTACTAAGCTGGATACAAATAACTTTTTGTGCTCAGGAGTGTCAGATCGTCTGATTACGGCAATCGGGGATTATGCTTTTTACAATGTTCGTAACATTGAGACAATGAATATGCCGCAAGAGATTGCATATGTGGGAGATTATGCCTTTTATAACTCCTTTATTAAACATGTAAATCTTTCTAACGTAAAGACATTAGGAAATGCGGCATTTAAGAGTACCCAGTTGGAAAGTGTAAACTTAGGTACCGGTCTTACCATTATAGGTTCCGAAGCTTTTGCCAACAATACCAAATTAACCAGTGTGGAATTTCCTGTCACCATTACGGATATTCGTGCTGGTGCCTTTTCTGGCTGCCTAAGCCTTGGAAGTGTTGATTTAAGCACTATAAACAGTAATTTTACCATTGGAAAATGGTGTTTTTATGATTGCCAGTCTCTGTCCGGAATTACCTTCCCTGATGGAGTGAAGAATAAAAATCTTCAGTCAATTGGTGAAGGGGCACTTGCTGTAGCGAAAGGAAGCACTTCAGATGTAGCTCTTTCTGTAAAGTTCCCTTCTAACTTGACAGATTTACCGGATTTATTATTTGCAGGACGTTCTAATTTACAGAGTGTGGTATTCCCTGCCTCCTATGGAACAGAGCCTGGAACGGAATCCATGGGTGGAGTAAAGAATGCCAAACTTGTTCCTAAGAATATGTTTGTAGGGTGTACGAACTTGGCATCTGTGAAATTCCCGGATAGCTGTCTATATGTGAAATATGGTAGTGAAAAATTTGAGTTTTACGATGTGCAGAACCCGGATTTCTATGTAGAGGGTCCTGCCTTAATGAGAGATCAGCGTGACTATGCTTATCCTCGTCAGGCAACCTGGTATGAAAAGACCTATGTCAATGACTTTGTACCTTACCGCTTTACCTTAAAAGGGGTGGAGTATTACGAGACAGGAAGTAAAGATGGCGATTATATTCTTACTGTCGATAAAAGTGGGAAAATGACTTCCTGTATCCAGGCACCGGGTAACACCAGCAGTAGCATCGACCTGGTGATTCCCAGTAAAGTCGGTGCTTACGATGTAGTAAGCGTGGTGGAAGGATGCTTTGACACTGTAAAAGATAAATTGAAGACCGTAACCGTTTCCGATGATTCTATCTCTGGGATTGACAACCGCACTTTTGAGAACTGTCCTCAGTTAGAGGAGGTTACTCTCGGCAATTCTGTGTCAAGAGTGGGCGATAGTGCGTTTGCCAACTGTCCGAAACTGAAAAATGTAACCTTCCACACCCCTACTGCTGGTTACAATAACTTTACCATTGGAACGAACGCTTTTGAGACAAAGAGTACCGAACTGACTTTCCATGCAGACATTGTAAAGGGCTATGCTCCTTTTGACTGGGCTATGGAGCCGGACAACTATGTGGATAGCCAGACTGGTGTGAGAGTCTGTTACCAGAGCCAGTCCCCTACCTATCTGAAAGTCATGTATGACAAGAACCAGGATGGAGAGGTAACACTGATTGACTATCCGAAGTATGACAAGCTGGATGAAGACCATGCTGACCATAACACGGAGATGGAGCAGTACTATTATAAGATTTATGGGGACAGTGATTCTGACCCATATAGAAAGAAATTTGCGCAGAAATGTATTGATGCCTTTAATGCAGACGGTACATTGACTGCCATTCCTGAAGAATTATATGCAGAAGATAACGATACCTATGGACCTTGGATTAACGATGACTTAGGCTCCATGGTAACTGTGGATGATGGCCGGGGAGGCACAACACAAAAATCCAAGTGGCAGATAATTTTGGAGGACTTGGGCTATAACGGCATCAATACGGCTGCACCTAAACCTTATTTTAAAAATAATAAATATAGTATTAAGACAAATGCAGAAAGTAATTCCGACAAAATTTGGGAATCCCTGACCCCGGAGGAAGCAGACTGGGTATACTCCTGCCTGAATATTGATGTACCGGAAGCAGTTACCTCATTGGATGCGAACACCTTTATTAATGGAACCAGTGATGGGGCAAAGAATTTTAACCGTAATAATGTTCAGACCTATATCAATACGGGAAATAACAAGGATGCTTACAAAATGTATCAGGAGTCTAAGACTGAGAATGGTACAGAGATAGTAGGCGGATTGTTCAGTGGATACTATAAGGATGGAAAAGACGGTACGGAAAAAACAGAGGCAGATGTGAAAGGTAATGACTATGTACAGTCTATCACTCTGCGTAGCGTGAAGCGCTTGCCGGATTACTGCTTTGATAACTGTGAGAGTTTAACCACCGTCAATCTTGGGGATGCCTGCACAGATGTGGGGAAGGCACCCTTCCGTGGTTGTCCTGCCATGTCCTCTGTAGGAGCAAACAGCGATTACTATGTATATAATAATGGAATCCTTTATGAGACCCTGGGTAATGGCTATTACAAGGTGAAAGAGTGTCTGGCATCCAGAGGAACCAAAGTGGGACAGCCGGTGATCAACTCCACCAATGATCCGATGATTACCAAGATTTCAGAAATCGAAAAAGGTGCATTTTCTGAATGTAATAATGTTGCCTATGTGGACTTCTCTGACGCGACTTCTTTACAGGAAATTCCTGAGGATGCTTTTTATGACTGTGAAAATTTAAGTACGGTAAGTTTACCGGAATCAGTAAACAGCATCAAAGATAGAGCTTTTGCCGGAAATGACAGAGTGAATGTCACCATTCCAGGCAAGGAGGTCTTTATTGCAACCTCCGCTTTTGAACATAAGCCTACCGTAGTGATCCGTACTTACAAGGATACTTCTGCTTACGAGTATGGAACTTACTATGGACAGACTGTGGAATTGATCAGTGACAGTTACCGGGTTATTTTCCTCGACCATGACGGCAAACAGTTAGGCGAAACCCAGTACATTGAGGAAGGCAAGAATGCCGTACCGCCGGAGAATCCCAAATGGGAGGGACATACCTTTACCGGCTGGAGCGGTGAGTACATCGGTATCACCAAAGATACGGTTTTAGTTGCCCAGTATTACACCAATGGTTCCAAGGACGATCCCAATGGTGGCAATAACGGTGGAAACAATGGCGGTAATAATGGCAACAATAACGGAAATAATAATGGCAATAACAACGGAAATAATGGTAATGAAAGCGGCAAATACACCCTTACGGTTGTAAACGGAACAGGCGGCGGTACCTATGCAGCAGGAACTTCCGTTATCATCACGGCGAATAACCCGCCTACCGGTAAAGCGTTCTACAATTGGACGATGAGTACAACCATGAATATTGTCAGCTCCCGTTCTGCGGCAACCACCATTACCATGCCGGCAAGCAACGCCACTGTAACAGCTAATTACATTGATTCCGGATCTTCTTATCTGACGGTAAGCTCCAATGAAGTACAACCCCTGAAGAACAAATCCGTCAGTGGAAACAATCGTAATAATGGCACCAATACGGGTACCACAACCAATACCACAAACCGTGATAACAATAATAACGGCACCAAGGTGTCCATTACAAAACCGGGGATTTCCAACCGGGATCTGGCATCTGCTACCGTGAACGGTTCTACCGATAATTTCATTATAAAGATTTCCGATAGTGCATTGGCTACGGAAGAGGTGCAGCAGGCTCTGTTGGCAAGATATGGTTCCCTGGATGCCATCCGCTATGTGGCAATGGATATTTCCCTGTATGATTCCACAGGAACCACCAAGATTACCGACACCACGGGATTGACTGTCGATGTTACCATTCCTCTGCCCGATGATTTGATCCAGTATGCCGGAAATAATAAGACGGCAGCTGTGGCAAACGGACAGCTGGAGGATTTGACACCCAAGTTTACCACCATTGACGGTGTGGCCTGTGTAACTTTCCGGGCAACTCATTTTTCGCCGTATACGATTTATGCGGATACCAACAATCTGGTAAGTGGTCTGGATCAGACCCCTAAGACCGGTGATGGCATTGCACCGAAGTGGTTTTTGAGTATTGGATTTGCAGCGGTATCGATCCTTCTTTTCATGAAAAAAGATAAACCGGTAAAACGGAGAAAGCTGGCTTAATTGGTATTTTGAAAGGTATGGTTATTGTATGGGAGCAAGAAAACTGAAAAAGCTTCTGATTACCCTGTTATCCTGCATCTGCGTCCTCAGTATGGACGCAGGTGCTCTTTTGCTGGTAAAGGCAGATAACATTACCAGCGGAACCGGCGGAAGCGATGAAGGGACGGTGTTGGGATCCAGCACTGTGGTTGGCGGAAAGGCAGTCATTCTGATGAACCCTGCTTCTGTAGTGACAGGCTCTGCCGCAACACAGGAAGCTGCGGAGGAAGAACAGGCCGGACAGGAGAGCGGTGCCGTATACAAGCCTCAGGTTAACCAGATATCGGACGGACAGATTGTGGATGCGGCTTATTATAAGAAACAAAGCTTAACGCAGTATAATTTTCCGGAGGATGTAAACGCCATCGGAGATTTCTCTTTTGCAAGGAGCGGATTGACAGAAGTTGTGATTCCGGAGGGTGTGACCCGGATCGGCTATGGTGCATTTTATCATTGTGATCAGTTGGCAAGTGTGGAGATTCCGGACAGCGTAACGGAGATAGAGCCTTTTGCTTTTGACATGACAGCCTGGGTACAGCAGTGGCGTGCAGATCAGTCAGAACTTGTCTCTAGCGGAAAGGAAGCATATCTGATCGTGGGAGATGGCATCTTAATTGCTTATGAGGGAAATAAAAAGAGGGTGAATATTCCCAATGGAGTGAAAAAAATTGCCGGTAGTGTATTCCAGGACAGAAATGATATTACTACTGTCACATTTCCCACAACCCTGACGGAGATTGGGGAGAGTGCCTTTGAAAATTGCAGTGCCCTGACAGCAGTCAGTGGGGGCAAAAATCTGGTGAGCATTCGAGACAAGGCTTTTAGCGGGTGTCCAATTGCAGAAATCCAAATCCCGGAGACTGTCACAGAGATTGGCAGAGATGCTTTTGACGAGACAAATCTGGCAACGGGGAATGCCGTGGTAGTATTTCAGGGAACGAAACTTCCGCAGATCGGGTATACCAACCGTGCTACCCGATTACCCAATACTGCATACAGAAACCGTTGCTTTGAGGGAGTCTCCATTGCGGTTGTCTGTAAGGAAATAAGTAATGTAAAGGGATCAGTTTTGGATGGAAGCCTGTATGGCTTTGCAGGAATTGTATGCCGGATGGACGGCAATAAGGCATCGAACCAGGAAGGAATTTTAACGATTATTAAGGTCAATGGGAAAGTGACGGCCTATCCGGAAAAGGTGACAATTTCCGGAATTACCTATCAGATTCAGGATCCTTCCGGACTGGTGGCCAAAAGTGAGGATGTGGTGATTCATCCTGGCCTGACCTATACCATTGACAGCAGCTTATTTAAACCGCAGACCTATGTAAACATTGATTTGAAATCTCCGGATACTTCTTATCAGCTGACGATGACCCAGAGTACGGTCGCTCAGAAATCCATGGCTGTGTCTTATCAGGAAACCTATGGAAAGGAAGCACCTGAAAAATTTTACGGCTTTTCCATGAGTATGAAAGATGTGCGTGCCAATGTACCGATTTATAAATTAGGAGAGCAGACGATTACCTGTACGCTGCCCGTGCCTTCTGAGTGGAATGTGGGTAATTTACATATTTCGATTTTAGGGGATAATGGATTGTTAAGGGAAGTAAATTTTACTTCTTCTTCCAAGCAGGACACGAATTGCATTACTTTTTCGCTGGATCGCATTGCGGATCTGGCAATTTATGAACAGCCTTGATGGACAGACCCTTTTTATTAACTTTTGCATAACATAATGAAAAAGAAAGCTGTGTGCAAAAGTGTACCGAGTCAGACACCAGATAGGATGTGACCAGGTATCCTACACGGGTAAGGATGTTCATGTGGTTTTATTGGACACTGGCATTTGTAAGCATCCGGACCTGGCAGATCGTATAGAAGGAATTATGGATTTTACAGATCATGAGGGAAGTGGCATAGACGATAATGGGCACGGAACTCATGTGGCGGGATGTCTTTCAGGTGATGGCAGAGCTTCCAATGGAAAATATCAGGGTATTGCACCGAAGAGCCGGATCTGGAGTGGGAAAATTCTGGATCGTGACGGAAACGGAGATTTATCCCAGCTGGTGGAAGCACTGGAGTGGGTAGTGCATTTGAACGATGAGACACCGATTCAGGTGGTGAACATCTCTGTGGGAGCATCAAACCTGCAGAAAAGCCTGGAGTTTCAGTATGTAACAGAATTGATTCGTTACCTGAGTCGCAGAAAAGTACTGTTTTTTTGTGCGGCAGGAAACTTTGCAGCGAATAGCAGGACAATATCACTGTTAGGAAGTCTGGAAAATGTAATCACGGTTGGCTGTCATGAAGGCAGCTTTGGAGCGGGAAGAAAAGATCTCTGCCAGTTTTATTCCTGCATCGGAAACCCCAAAGCCGAAGGAAACCATCGAAAGCCGGATGTGGTTGCACCGGGAACAGATATCATTTCCTGTAATCTGCATTTCCATGCAAGAAACGGAAGAGTCTGGAACGGCTACTGCCCCAAAAGCGGTACTTCCATGGCAACTCCCATCGCCGCGGGAGCTGCAGCATTGTTTAAGGAGAAATACCCTTACGCCAGTGTGGCTGATTACAAAAGTGCATTGGCAGATTCCTGCCTGGATGTAGGATTGCCTTTTTTCAGACAGGGGTACGGAATGCTTTGGATTCCGGGGCTGTTAAATGAAAATAGAATCAATGAGTAAGACTTGACAACACCTCGTATGATTGTATACAATAATACGAGGTGCTTTTTATACAATAAAAAGATGTCTGGAAACGACACTTTTATGAGGAGGAGCAAGTTATGAGTTATGATGCATTTCAAAATCGTCCGGTAACAATGAATCCGAGTAACAATCTGCTTGAAATAGAAGAGCATATGTATATTTTGGATGATGTGCAGAAACCGAACGTGTTCCGTAATATGTTTCCCTATTCAGAGATCCCGAAAATTCCGTTTAATGATAGAATTGTGCCGCATAACATGCCAAAGGATATCTGGATTACCGATACCACCTTCAGGGATGGACAGCAGTCCAGAGCACCGTATTCTACCGATCAGATTGTGACAATCTATGATTATTTACATCGGCTTGGCGGTCCGAACGGAATGATCCGTGCCTGTGAATTTTTCCTTTACAGCAAGAAGGACCGGGACGCCGTATATAAGTGCATGGAACGGGGCTATAAATTCCCAGAGATCACCAGCTGGATCCGTGCAAGCAAGGATGACTTTAAACTAGTAAAAGAAATCGGCATGAAGGAGACAGGTATTCTTGTCAGCTGTTCCGATTATCATATTTTCCTGAAATTAAAGATGACCAGAAAACAGGCGATGGAGCATTATTTGAGTGTCATCCGTGAATGTCTGGAAGAGGGAATCAGCCCTCGCTGCCATCTTGAGGATATCACTCGTGCTGATATTTACGGCTACGTGGTTCCTTTCTGTCTGGAACTGATGAAGCTCATGGAAGAGTACAAGATACCCATTAAAATCCGTGCCTGTGATACCATGGGGTATGGTGTAAACTTTTCCGGTGCAGTAATTCCCAGAAGTGTGCAGGGTATCATTTATGCAATCCATACCCATGCAGGTGTGCCTTCCTCTCTGATTGAATGGCATGGACATAATGATTTTTATAAAGCGGTCACCAACTCTACCACCGCCTGGTTATATGGATGCTCCGGTGTCAATACTTCTTTATTTGGGATTGGTGAGAGAACGGGGAATACGCCGTTGGAGGCAATGGTTTTTGAATATGCGCAGTTAAAGGGTCATTTAAACGGCATGGATACAAAAGTGATTACAGAACTGGCAGAGTACTATGAGAAAGAGATCGGCTATCATATACCTCCCCGTACCCCCTTTGTTGGCAGGAATTTCAATGTTACCAGAGCGGGGATTCATGCGGATGGTTTGTTGAAAAACGAAGAAATTTACAATATTTTTGATACAGAAAAATTCCTGAACCGCCCGGTTTTATGTGCAGTTTCCAACACATCCGGACTGGCAGGCATCGCCCATTGGATGAATACCTATTACAAGCTTCACGATGAGGAAAGCCAGCTGCAGAAGACCAGTGAGCTGGTAAAGGCAGTGAAGGAATGGGTAGATGCAGAGTATGCCGGCGGACGTGTAACCGTACTTACGGATGAAGAACTGGTAGCAGAGATCAACAAGTGCTGTGAGAAGCTGGGACTGAAAATAGAGGAACACACTGGAGTCAAAATTGAAAAATAAAATTTTTCAATTTGCGAGATTTGTGTCTGCACAGGTTTGACACAAACTCGTTATGCGCTGAGAGAACGCGCAGAAATGTGGAGAAAAACTATCATGAGTTTTGATGTGAAACAGGAAGTAACGGATAAGTATTCGTTGCGGGGAAGAGTATATTCCAAGATAAGAGAAGATATTCTCAACGGAAAATACAAAGAACATGAAGAACTGAAGGAAATGGCGATCGGTGAGGAACTGGGTGTAAGCAGAACTCCTGTGCGCGAGGCCTTTCGTCAATTGGAACTGGAGGGCTTGATTCAGATCATCCCCAACAAGGGTGCCTATGTAATTGGTATCACCATGAAGGATGTGCAGGATATCTATATGATGCGGGCACGGCTGGAAGGCTTGTGTGCAAGATGGGCAACAGAGCATATTACCCAGGAACAGATGGAGGAGCTGGAGGAAAATACCTACCTTGCAGAGTTTCATGCCAGCAAGAATCATCTGGAGCAGATGGCACAGCTGGACAACCGGTTCCATGAGCTGTTATACGAGGCATGTGACTCTAAAATGCTGGAAAATACCTTAAAGGATTTCCACCAGTATGTGATGCGTGTACGTCGGAAAACCTTATCCAGTGAAGCAAGAAGTACCGCCTCCAACAACGAGCATCGTCAGATTATGGAAGCCATTAAAGCCAAGAACGCTGATCTGGCAGAGGAACTGGCACACCAACATATGATTAATGCCTACAATAACATGTTAAAGCATGGATTAAGTGAGGCTTATCGAGAAGAAAAATAAGGCAGTACGGAAAAGGAGGATTTTGCATGAGCGAAAACAAAATTAAGATGACTACCCCCCTGGTAGAAATGGACGGAGATGAAATGACCAGAGTTCTCTGGAAACTCATCAAGGATGAACTGTTACTTCCCTTCGTGGATTTAAAAACGGAGTATTATGATCTGGGGCTGGAATACCGTAATGAGACCAATGATCAGGTAACTGTGGATAGTGCCAATGCCACAAAGAAGTATGGTGTGGCGGTAAAATGCGCAACCATCACTCCCAATGCAGCCAGAATGACCGAGTATAATCTGAAAGAGATGTGGAAGAGTCCCAACGGAACCATCCGTGCCATGTTAGATGGAACGGTTTTCCGGGCTCCCATTATTGTAAAAGGTATTGAGCCTTATGTGAAAAACTGGACAAAGCCCATCACCATCGCAAGACATGCCTACGGTGATGTATACAAGGCATCTGAAATGAAGATTCCCGGTGCAGGAAAAGCAGAGCTGGTTTACACCGCAGAGGATGGCAGTGAGACAAGAGAGCTGATTCATGACTTTCAGGGAGCCGGAATCATCCAGGGCATGCACAACTTAAACGATTCCATCGAGAGCTTTGCAAGAAGCTGCTTTAACTATGCCTTAGATACCAAACAGGACTTATGGTTTGCCACCAAGGATACCATTTCCAAAAAGTATGACCACACCTTCAAGGATATTTTTCAGGAAATCTTTGCTGCAGAGTATCAAGAGAAATTTGAGCAGGCAGGCATTACTTACTTCTATACCCTGATTGATGATGCGGTAGCCCGCGTGATTCGTTCTGAAGGCGGTTACATCTGGGCATGTAAAAACTATGACGGTGATGTGATGAGTGATATGGTTGCCACCGCTTTTGGTTCCCTGTCCATGATGACTTCTGTGTTAGTTTCCCCTAATGGCTATTTTGAGTATGAGGCTGCCCACGGAACCGTACAGCGTCACTATTACAAGCACTTGAAGGGAGAGGAAACCTCCACCAACCCCATCGCAACTATCTTTGCATGGACAGGTGCCCTTCGTAAACGTGGCGAATTGGATGAACTTCCGGAACTGATGGCTTTTGCAGACAAACTGGAAAAAGCCTGCATCAAGACCGTAGAGGATGGAAAAATGACCAAGGATCTGGCATTGATTACTACTTTAGAAAATCCGAAAACTTTAAATACCCAGGATTTCATGAAAGCAGTCCGTGAGACTCTGGAGAGCCTGTAAGAGTTAAAATCCCTCACCTCACATTTTGAGGCTGGGGGATTTTGTCGCTAAATCTAAAATAATTCTAAAATGAGTCAAATTCATTGTCTGGAAATCTTTCATCTATTATAATGAAGATAGTAATTTACGAAGGATAAAATAATATTGGGGTACTCAAACTGCTTTGCCCTGCTGTTAGAAGAAAACTATAGAAAGCAGGGAAAGAAGGAGAAAATGAGTAACACCAGTACACCCTACGATGATGCCCAGCGGACGCTGAGCGTGGACTGCCCCAGTTTATTGATTCCTCTGGTAAACGAGGCATTTCAGACAGACTATCCGCTAGATGTGGATGTAAAGTTGTATAACAACGAATTTTTCATTACCACAGGGAATGACCAGAAACGAATCACGGATTCCAATTTCTCTATCAATGAAGAGACAACGGTTCGTTACCATTTTGAGTGCCAGAGTACAGAGGATGGCAGTCTCACTTTGCGGCTCTTTGAGTATGGAGCACAGATAGCCCTGAGTATGGCAGACTATTCCAAGGAGGAGAGTACCTTTATTTTTCCCCATGCAGCGGTGCTGTATCTGAGGACAGAAAATACCACACCGTCCTCCATTAAAATGCATATAATCACGCCGGGAGGAGATGTTTCCTATGAAATCCCCGTGTTAAAAGTCCAGGACTATGGATTAGAAGAAATTTTCGAGAAGAAGTTATTATTTTTATTACCATACTATTTTTTGAGATACCAGTTAGAATCGCTGGAAAGGGATGCAGATGCAAGACTGGCACTGCGTAATACATACCAGAACATTTTCCAGAGGCTGAGTTTGTTGGAACAAAGGGGAGAAATTACGGAATTTACCCGCCAGTCTATCAAAGCGATGATTGATAAGGTAGCAATGTTCCGGGCAAGCCGTTATGCGAGTGTGAAAAAGGAGGTAGAGAAAATCATGGGTGGACAGATTTTAAACTATGAGGCAAAGGATATCAGGAATAAAGCACTTCGGGAAGGCAGAGAGGAAGGGTTGCAGAAAGGACAAATGACGGAGAAGATACAAAATATTCTATCCATGTATAAAAAGGGGAAAACCCCGGAAGAAATCGCGAACTTACTGGATAAGAATATCAGTGAGGTCAGAACCATTATTGAAACAAATGTACAATAAGAAATTTATTTAAACAGACAAAAGCCCCAAACCTGCATAGCAACGCAAGTTTGGGGCTTTTTGTAACCTTATCTATATTGTCTACCCTTCACTCAGTAGCTCCCATTGTTCGTAGAGGGTTTCCAGCTTTTCGCTGTTTTCCTCTTTTTCTTTGGAGAGAGCAGTAAGTTTAGCCACATCCCGGCATATCTCCGGAAGAGCCATTTCCTCATCAATAGCGGCATTCCTGGATTCTAACTGTTCTATCTGATCCTCACATTTTTTTAAATCGTTGGCACGTTTCCGCTCTTTTGCCTGAGCCTCCCGCTGCTTTTGCCAGTTTTGCTTGTTTTCCGTCGATTCTGCAGAGGGAGCAGAACCACCTGCCTGAAAGACGGGATTGGAAATGGTTTCACCGGACTTTTCCAGATAGTAATCATAATTGCCCAGATAATTGGTGAGATGATTGTTCCGCAGATCCAGAATGCGGTGTGCGGTTCTGTTGATAAAGTAGCGGTCATGGGAGACATATAAAACAGTACCGGTGTAGGAATTCAGTGCGTCTTCCAAAATTTCCTTGGACATAATATCCAGATGGTTGGTAGGTTCATCCAGAATGAGAAAATTGGAGTCGGAGAGCATTAACTTTGCCAGGGAAACCCGTCCACGTTCTCCACCGCTGAGGGACTGGATTTTTTTAAACACATCATCACCGGTGAAAAGAAAGGCGGCAAGAGTATTACGGATTTCTGTGTTGGTCAAAGTGGGGTAGTCATCGGAAATCTCTTCAAACAGAGTTTTTTCCATATGTAACACATGATGCTCCTGGTCGTAATAACCAATCTGTACATTGCTTCCCAGAGTGATTTTCCCCCCATCAGCGGGAACCAGACCATTGATAATTTTTAAAATGGTGGTTTTTCCGGTTCCGTTATCTCCGATGATAGCGACATGTTCTCCTCGCTTAATCTCAAAGGACAAATCAGTAAAGAGAGGTTCTCTGTCAAATCGCTTGGACAATCCCTCAACGGTGAGAACATCATTTCCACTGACGAACTTGGGGGTGAGAGTCATATGCATGTCAGCTTTGGATTCTGTGGGTCTTTCCACAACCTCCATTTTTTCCAGCATTTTTTCCCGGCTCTCTGCACGTTTGATGGATTTTTCTCGGTTAAAGGATTTTAGTTTGGCAATGACTTCTTCCTGATGATTGATGACACGCTGGTTATTGACATAAGCATTCCAGGCAGCCTGACGCAGGATTTCTTTTTTTGCGGCATAGGCACTGTAATTTCCTTTAAAGACTGTGGCTTTGGTTTGATCAATCTCAATGATTTTGCCGGCAATTTTATCCAGAAAATAGCGGTCATGGGACACGATAACCACAGCTCCTTTGTAATTGAGCAGGTAGGTTTCCAGCCAGGCAATGGAAGACATATCAAGGTGGTTGGTAGGCTCATCCAGATAAATCAGATCCGGTTTCTGTAACAACATCTTTCCCAAAGCAATGCGGGTTTTCTGACCGCCGGAAAGGGTAGCAATTTTTTTGTCAAATTCCTCCTCGGTAAAGCCGAGCCCCTTTAAGATGCCCACTACTTCGCTGCGGTAGGCGTAGCCGTTTCCAAGCTCAAAGCGGTTGGTCAGTTTATTATACTGCTCCATGAGTGTTTCCAGAGTGTCATCACTTGCAGATTTCATTTCATTTTCCAGAAAACGGAGTTGATGTTCCATATCGATAAATTCCTGTTTGACAGATAGAAGTTCCTCATAAATGGAGTTGTCGGAATCCACAGACTGGTGTTGGGCGAGGTAACCGAAAGTGGCATCCCTGGCATAGGTAACCTGTCCCTCATCCGGTTCCATTTCTCCCACGAGAATGCGAAGCAGGGTAGTCTTTCCGGCACCATTGATACCTACGATGGCGGCCTTCTCGTTTTCTTCTATATGAAAAGATACATTCTGTAAAACCTTGTGTTCCACAAAGGCTTTGCTGATATTTACTGCTGAAAGAATCATTTCTTATCTCCTGATGATTTATGTGTTACAAACGCTACTAGTTTACAGCCTGTAAGCCGTATCTGTCAATCATACAGCAGTAAAACACTTGCTGTTTTGCTGCGTAAGAATGTGATTTAGGAGTGAGCAGACTCCTTTTGCACAGCAAAACTAAATTGAGTCTGCGAAGGTCAATCATCCAGTGAATGATTGACAGATATTTAACATACGACTATAATAAATATGAGATAAAAATATGAATTTGCGGATAGGGGGGATGAATCGTGGAAACAAAAGAGATTTCGCAGGCAGTAATCGGAAGATTGCCGCGGTATTTTCGATATTTAGGGGATCTGAGGGACGACAATGTGGAGCGAATTTCTTCTCATGAACTAAGTGAACTCATGCAGGTAACTGCCTCCCAGATCCGTCAGGATTTCAATAATTTCGGTGGCTTCGGACAGCAGGGATATGGATATAATGTGGAATACTTATATAAAGAGATCGGACGGATCCTTGGTCTGGATCTCACACACAATCTGATTATCGTAGGTGCTGGCAACCTTGGGCAGGCGTTGGCCAATTATATGAATTTTGCAAAAAGAGGTTTCCTGTTTGTGGGAATCTTTGATAAAGATCCGGAATTGTACGGTAAAAAAGTACGAAATATTGAAGTACAGCCCATGGAAAATATGGAGCGCTTTGTAAAGGAACATGATGTGGACATTGCGGTACTGACCATTCCTAAGACCAGTGCAGTGCCCATTGCAGAAGATCTGGTGCGTTTCGGAATTAAAGGTATCTGGAATTTCGCACATGTGGATTTAAAGGTTCCCAGAGATGTGCAGGTGGAGAATGTACATTTGTCTGACAGCCTGATGAAATTATCTTACAATCTGAATCGTTTTGAAAGCACGGAGAACATGTAAGGGGTGAGCTTGGTGTCACGAACTGAAAAAATATTTCAACCGGCATTAAAAGGGAAAAAGATTCCCATATTGACATTAGACAATAAATGGCATCTGCTTTTCAAACAGAAGGGAAAGTCTGCCCAGGTGGAGAAAACGGCTGCAGAGTTAAACAAACTTCTGGTTCGCCAGGGGCAGGTCAACACCCAGGTGAAAAAGGTAAAAACCTTAAAAAAGCAATTGATGGATGGTATCATGGTTGCCGCAGATAAAATGAATTCCGGAAAAACTGACGGCAAATCCGAAGGATTGCAGGAAAAAAAGCTGAAGGAAAGTAAGCGCCTTATCGAGGACTGCAACCAGAAACTCAAGAAGCTGGAGGATGAGCAGCTGGATTTACCAAGATTCATTGAGGATAAGAACTATGAGCTGATGCTGCAGACCATGGAAGAATGCTATATAACCCTGGAGAAAAATACCAGCCAGATCCGGCAGATTGACGAATGGGTAAAACAGATCCGCATTGAGTTGAAAAAGCGCCTGGTACAGAAACAGGAGATGGAGGAAACAAATCGCAATCTTTATGCCTACATGCATGACATTTTTGGCTCAGATGTGATTGAACTTTTTGATATGAAATATGACCCCAAGGACAGTCTGGACATCGGGGATTCGCAGCAGGGATAATGGGAGGGCAGCCGTAAGGTTGCCCTTTATGAATAAGAAAACAAAGAGGGAAAAGTATGCAGAATCTGGTAACAGCACAGGAAATGAAAGCGGCAGACAAAAGGACGAGTGAGCAGTTTGGATTAGACAGCCTTGTCCTGATGGAGCGGGCGGCTCTTTCTGCAAAAGAAATTTTGTCAAAACAGTTCCCCGGGGCAGACCGTTTCCTGTTTTTTTGCGGAGCAGGCAATAATGGTGGAGATGGATTGGCTCTGGCAAGAATGCTTTTTCTGGAGCAAAAGCAGGTGGAAGTAGTTATGGTGGGAGAGTCTGCCCGCTGCACCCCTTCCTGCAGAAGACAGCTGCAAACGGCAAAAGCGTATGGAGTCCCTGTCTATACAAAAGAAAAATTACCGGAGGATGTAGTACTTCAGGAGAAAGTGGAGCGGGCGGAGATTGTTGTGGATGCCCTGTTGGGGGTGGGGGTAAACCGGCTCATCGGAGAACCTATGGATCTGGTAATCCGGGTAATCAATCAGCGTCTGATAAAGACAAAGTGTGTCAGCCTTGATCTGCCCACCGGTATTCACACGGATACCGGGGAAATCCTGGGAACGGCTGTACGGGCTGATCTTACCATTACCTTTGCCTTTCAAAAGCTGGGGCTGGTTCGGTTTCCGGGATGTGAATTTGCTGGCAGGGTACAGCTTGCTGACGCAGGAATTACCACGGAATCCCTAATGAATCCGGTACATTTCACCTATACGAAAAGAGAGATACGGGAAAAAATACCCAAACGGGCAGGAGCCGGTAACAAAGGAACTTTTGGAAAAGTGTTGATCATTGCCGGAAGTCATGACATGGCGGGGGCAGCGCTTCTATGTGCAAGGGGAGCCTATGGTGTGGGAGTGGGAATGGTGAAAATCGTCACTTGTGCCTCCAACCGTGTGATTGTGCAGACTTCGCTGCCGGAAGCCATGCTCCTGTCCTATGAGGCAAAAGATCTGAAGGATGCAGAGGAAGAAAGAAAAGGGGAATTTAATGCCAGACTTGCTGATTCCATACAGTGGGCGGATAGTATTGTGATTGGTCCCGGACTTTCTACCGGAGAAACAGCGGAAAAGTTATTGGAACGTACAATCCAATATCTGAAGCATTCTTTGACGGAGAAAGCTGCAACGGATAAGGTATTTTTATTGGATGCGGATGCGTTAAATCTTATCTCGGAAAAGGAAAATCTGCGACGGCTTCTGAAACAATGTAATGTCCCTATGGTGATGACACCACATCCCGGAGAACTTGCCAGATTGACGGAAAGTCCGGTACAGACTCTGAAAGCAGACCTGGAACAGGGAACCGGGAAGCTTCGTCAAGCTTTTGACAAGGCAGTGCTTGTATGCAAGGATGCCCGCACCTATGTGTTTCCGGATCTGCAATCGGGAAATTCCCATATTTTTGTCAACACCTTGGGAAACGATGGCATGGCGACGGCTGGAAGTGGAGATGTACTGGCAGGAATTCTGGGAGGAATCTGTGCCCTTGCTATCCGTGACAAAAGGAGCGGAGAAAATCCTGCCTGGTGCTGGGAAACGGTATGCCTTGGCGTGGCGGTCCACGGTGCGGCAGGGGAGCTTGCAGCCGGAAAATTCGGAAAAGCGTCCATGAGAGCAGGAGATATTGCAGATGAGCTGCCGGAGGTAATGGGCGGTGGTCAAAGAGATGAGAGTATGATAAAATAAAACCGTCAGATAAAGGATACAAAGGAAAAGGAGAGCAATATGCCTGAGATTCGTGTGTTGGATCATGACACAATTGATAAGATTGCTGCAGGTGAAGTGGTAGAACGTCCTTCCAGTGTGGTAAAGGAACTGGTAGAAAATGCCATGGATGCCGGTTCAGATACGATTACGGTAGAGATCCGGGGAGGCGGCATTGATTTTATACGGGTGACGGATAATGGTTGTGGAATTCCGTCAGACCAGATTGAAACGGCATTTATGCGCCATGCCACCAGTAAAATCCGCTGCGCGGAAGATCTCGATGTGGTGGAAAGTCTGGGATTCCGTGGGGAGGCATTGTCCAGTATCGGTGCTGTGGCACAGATTGAACTGATTACCAAAACGCCGGAGGCTTTGATCGGAACCCATTATATCAGCGAGGGGGAAGGTCAAAAAAACTGTGAGGATATCGGAGCTCCGGACGGCACTACCGTGATGATCCGCAATCTGTTTTACAATACTCCGGTACGCCGGAAGTTTTTGAAGACAGCAGCCACAGAGGGAAGTTATATCGCAGATCTGATGGAGCATCTGGCACTGAGTCATCCTTCTGTCTCTTTTAAATTTATGGTGAATGGTACGGTGAAATTTCACACCTCCGGAAACGGGGATCTGAAGGAGGTCATATACCGTATTTACGGCAGGGAGACTGCTAACGAACTGATTCCCCTGGATTCCCAGGTGCCGGGAATGAAACTGACCGGTTATCTCGGCAAGCCGGTGATGAACAGGAGCAATCGAAGCTTTGAAACTTATTTTGTCAATGGGCGTTATATCCGAAGTGATTTGATTGCCAAAGCATTGGAAGAGGGATATAAAGAATATCTGATGCAGCATAAATATCCCTTTGTGGTTTTACATTTTGATATTGATACTGCTTATGTGGATGTCAACGTGCATCCTACGAAAATGAATGTGCGTTTTACCGATGGACCGGCGGTATTTGACTTTGTGGCAAGTTCTGTGGAGTCAACGTTAAAGGTACATGAGATGATTCCGGATGTCTATCTGGTACCACAGGAGAAAGATCCTAAGGTGAAAGAGTCTGTCCCTGAGCCTTTTGAAGCGAGAAGAATTGCCAATCCCCTGGGAGAACCGCCGGTTCAGGCGCGTCCCATAACCATTCCGCAGCCGGTTCCCAACGTGGTGATGCAGGAAAAGGCATCCACAGGAAATGCGGCCTTTACCGTAAGCTTTGATGATGAGGAGGAAAAGGCAGATTTTAAGGTGCTGAACATTCAGCCTCAAACTTCACCGGTAACCTCCGGCGTGATCAAAGCAAAGGATACAGTGATCATTGAGAAACCGGTACAGATGGATCTGTTTGAGGAGAAACTTCTGACAAAGGATGCCAGACAGCAATATCGTATTCTTGGACAGATTTTCGATACCTATTGGATCATTGCATTTCAGGATAAAATCTTTCTGGTGGATCAGCATGCAGCCCATGAAAAAGTCCGGTTTGAACGTTTCATGAAGAATTATCGGGAAAAAACCATTGCGGCACAGTATTTGAATCCCCCCATTATTATTACATTGACGGGACAGGAAGAAAGTGTACTAAAAGAATATTTTAATTACTTTACGGAACTGGGGTTTGAAATCGAGGAGTTTGGAGGAAACTCCTATGCCCTGCGGGCTGTGCCAACAGATCTGTACGGATGCAGTGAGAAACAGTTCTTTACGGAAATTCTGGATGAACTGGTGCAGGGACCGGTGCGTGGAACCGCAGATGTAGTGCGGACAAAAATCGCCTCCATGTCCTGCAAGGCTGCCGTGAAGGGAAACACCCGTTTTTCCACGGCAGAGATGGAAGCTTTGATCGATGAGCTGTTGACACTGGAGAATCCCTATAACTGTCCTCATGGCAGACCTACCATTGTGACTTTGAGTAAATATGAAATCGAAAGGAAATTTAAACGGATTGTATAGATGAAGAGCGTAAAGCAACCGTTAGTAATTTTGACAGGACCGACGGCAGTGGGCAAGACCGCACTTTCCATTGCATTGGCAAAGCGTATACAGGGGGAGATCATCTCTGCAGATTCCATGCAGGTCTATCGGGGAATGGACATCGGCTCGGCAAAGATCCTGCCGGAGGAAATGGACGGAGTGCCCCATCATCTGATCGACATTTTAGATCCAAGAGAGGAGTTTAATGTGGTGACCTTCCAGCAGAAAGCCAGAGAAGCAATGCTGGGAATTTACGAACGGGGGCATATTCCTATCGTAGTGGGAGGAACCGGGTTTTATATCCAGGCGCTTCTATATGAGATTGATTTCACGGAAAACGGAGAGGATAAAAGCTTCCGTCATGAACTGGAGGAACTGGCGAAGACACCGGAAGGAGCCGGACAGTTACACCAGCGGCTGAAAGAAGTGGATCCGGTTTCTGCGGAAATGATCCACGCCAATAATACCAAAAGAGTGATCCGGGCTCTGGAATTTTTTGAAGAGACAGGGACAAGGATTTCAGAGCATAATGAACAGCAGCGTCAGAAAGAATCGCCTTATCGTTTCTGCTATTTTGTATTGGAGGATGAGCGTTCCCTGCTTTATGAACGGATAGATAGAAGAGTCGATGAAATGATAAGCCAGGGGCTGGTACAGGAGGTGGAGAGACTTCGTTCACAGGGATGTGACCGGAGCATGGTATCCATGCAGGGGCTGGGCTATAAGGAAATCCTGGATTATCTGGATGGTCAGTGCAGTCTGGAGCGGGCTGTGTACCTGATTAAACGGGACACCAGACATTTTGCAAAACGTCAAATTACCTGGTTTAAACGGGAAAAGGATGTGACCTGGATCAGACGCCAGGAACTGGGCAATGACCCGGTAGTGCTTCTACAAGCTATGGAGACAGAACTTACTGCCAGAGGAATCCTTTAAGAAAAGAACAGAAAGGTTGTTTTAGATAACATGCAGAATAAGGAACAGGAATTATTTGAAATCTATAAAAAGATGGGAATCACAGAAGCGGTTTTTCAGTTTGGTAACCGGGTACTGGATGGATTGAAAGAGCGGTTTGAGCAGATCGATGCAGTGGCGGAATATAATCAGTGTAAGGTTCTGCATGCCATGCAGAAAAATCATGTATCCGAGGCCTGCCTGTTAGGAACCACCGGATATGGGTATAATGATATCGGACGTGATACTTTGGAGCAGGTTTATGCAGATGTATTCCATACAGAAGATGCACTGGTGCGCCCGCAGATTACCTGCGGAACCCATGCTCTTGCCCTGGCACTGATGAGTAATCTGCGCCCCGGTGATGAATTACTCTCACCGGTAGGGAAACCCTATGATACCTTGGAGGAGGTAATCGGAATCCGTCCTTCCAAGGGATCTTTAGCAGAGTATGGTGTTACTTACAAACAGGTGGATCTGTTGTCAGACGGAGGCTTTGATTATGAAGGAATCCGTGCTGCCATCAATGAAAAGACCCATCTGGTTACCATTCAGCGCTCAAAGGGCTATCAGACCAGACCTACGCTTTCCGTGGAACAGATTGGGGAACTGATTGCCTTCATTAAAGGAATCAAGCCGGATGTGATCTGCATGGTGGATAACTGTTACGGTGAATTTGTCCAGAAAATAGAGCCCACAGACGTGGGAGCAGATATGGCAGTGGGTTCCCTGATTAAAAATCCCGGCGGTGGACTTGCCCCCATCGGCGGATATATTGTGGGTAAGAGAGAATGCGTGGAAAATGCCGCCTTCCGTTTGACATCCCCCGGACTGGGAAAAGAGGTTGGTGCATCCCTTGGAGTTTTAAGCAGCTTTTATCAGGGCTTTTTCCTTGCACCCACCGTGACTGCAGGGGCATTAAAGGGTGCAGTGTTTGCAGCAAATCTTTATGAAGAGCTGGGATATGCCTGTGTGCCGGATGCAAAGGAAGAACGCTATGATATCATTCAGGCAATCACCTTTGGCAAACCGGAGGCTCTGATCGCCTTCTGCGAAGGAATCCAGGCAGCAGCGCCGGTGGACAGCTTTGTAACACCACAACCCTGGGATATGCCGGGCTATGACAGTCAGGTGATTATGGCAGCCGGAGCATTTGTGTCGGGAAGTTCCATTGAACTTTCTGCGGACGGCCCCCTGAAAGAGCCCTATGCAGCCTACTTCCAGGGAGGACTTACCTGGCCTCATGCAAAGTTTGGAATGTTCCGCACGTTACAGGCTCTGGCAGACAAATGCTTACTCGACTTTACAAAAAATTAAAGAATGTATTCTATACATCACTGTAGATTTATGATAAAATATTAGATGCTTTTTGGGAATCTGGCTTTGTGGGAGAGGGAAAGCGAGTCAGTATGTACAATATGAACAGCCTCCTGCCCTATGAGAAATTTATGCAGTACGGACCACAGGCGATGTCGGAAGCAGAATTGCTTGCCATCATCATCCGAACCGGTACAAAAGAAAAAAATTCCCTTCAGATCGGAGAAGAAATTTTATCCCTGAGAGGAGAAGGAATCCTCGGGCTCTGCAATTTAACCTTAGGAGAACTACGGAACGTAGATGGAATCGGGGAGGTGAAAGCGGTGAAACTAAAATGTATCGCGGAACTTTCCAGACGAATCTGGATCTGTCACACCAGGGAAAAACTGGATTTTTCAAGGCCGGCGACAGTAGCAGCCTACTATATGGAAACTTTAAGGCATGCATCGAAGGAACAGGTGGTGCTGTTGTCTTTGAATTCCAAATGTGAGCTGGTGAAGGAAACCGTACTGTCCATCGGAACTGTGAATGCATCTCTGGTTTCCCCACGGGAATTATTTTTACAGGCATTGGAGGATCATGCGGTGACGGTGATTCTGTTACATAATCATCCCAGCGGAGATCCCACTCCCAGTAAAGATGACTATGAATTGACGAAACGATTACGAAAAGCAGGAGAACTTCTGCAGATTCCGTTGTTGGATCATATCATCATCGGAGATCAGTGCTATACCAGCTTTTTAGAATCCAAATGTTTTTAGAAAGGGGCTTTATTTTGGCTAACAACGCTTTTGGTATCGATCTGGGTACGAACAATATTAAAATTTACAGTCGCACAGACGACAATGTTATGGTGGAGAAAAATCTCATTGCCATCGAAAATAAATCCACACTGTTTGCATATGGAAATTCTGCCTTCGAAATGTATGAGAAGGCACCGGCTAACATCAGTATTTCCTATCCTCTGTGTAACGGTGTCATTGCAGACATTCACAACATGGAAACCTTAGTCAAATATTTCATTGCGGATATGACCAAAAACAATATCCGGCCGGCAGACTATTATGTGGCAGTACCCTGGGATATTACCCAGGTGGAGAAGCGTGCCTTTTATGATTTGATTAAAGAAGCCGGGGTAAAAGCCAAAAATATCATGATTGTAGACAAGGCAGTGGCTGATGGTCTGGGATGCAATATTGATGTGAAAAATGCCCAGGGTGTATTGATTGTTAACGTAGGCTACGATACTACGGAGATTTCTATTTTATCTCTGGGAGGCATTGTTTTAAGCAAGCTGATCAAAGTGGGAGGTCTTAAGTTTGACGATGCCATCCGCGCAGCAGTGCGCAGGGAGTTTTCTTTAATTATCGGTGGGAAGACAGCGGAAAACGTAAAAATAAATCTGAAACAGCTGGAGGAAAGTGATCAGGATGCAGTGGTATATGGTCGGGACATTGTTACCGGACTTCCTGTGGAGCGGGCAATTCCTACCAACCTGGTAAATGAGTGCCTGAAGGAGTACTTTGCCACTATTATAGATAATGTAAAGGTAATTCTGGAAAGAACGCCACCTGAATTGGGGGCGGATATCTTCCGCCACGGCATTTATCTGACAGGAGGAGCATCCAGTGTGAGTCATCTGGCAGAGATGCTGGCAAATGGCACAGGGTTAAAGGTAAATCTGGCAGAGAATCCTCTTACCAGTGTGACACTTGGCCTTTCGAAAATTATCAAAGATGATAATTTTAAGTCTGTAGCCTACTCAATTGAAGGGATGAGTAAATGAGTCCAATCATAAAGAAAAAAGGAGAAAAGTTTACTCTGCCGAGTAAATATCTCCTTTTTATTTTAACTGTAATTTGTGTCGCTTTAATTCTGCTCACATTTAATACCAATTTCTTAAAAGGAACTTCCGGTACGGTACTGGGCTATATGTTTGTGCCCTTTCAGAAAGGAATTACTACGGTATCCACTTATTTGAATGATCGTGCCCAGGAATTGGAACGTGTGAGAGAACTTCTTGCGGAAAATGAAGCCTTAAAACAGCAGGTCAATGAACTGACCATTGAAAACACCACCCTTCAGCAGGACCGGTATGAACTGACTAATTTGCGGGAACTCTATGCATTGGATGCCCAGTACGCCGATTATGACAAGGTGGGGGCAAGAATTATTGCCAAGGATTCCGGAAACTGGTTTCATTCCTTTGTAATTGATAAGGGAGCAGAGGATGGTATCACATTGGATATGAATGTGATTGCCGGTCAGGGACTGGTGGGCAGAGTGGTGGATGTACATGACAACTGGTCCAAAGTAACCAGCATTATCGCAGATACCTCCAATGTCAGCGGAGAGGTATTGGCGACAGAGGATAAACTGGTGGTCAGTGGGGATCTGGAGTTGTACTCCCAGGGAGATATTCGCTTTGCCCAGCTGGTGGACAGTGATAATGCAGTAAAAGAGGGCGACAAGATTGTAACCTCGGATATCAGTGAAAAGTTTCTGCCGGGGATTCTGATCGGTTATGTCAGCACGATCAGCCAGGATGCCAACAATCTGACCAAATCGGGTACGTTGACTCCGGCAGTGGATTTTGAGCACCTCAGTGAGGTTTTGGTCATCCTAGAAACCAAACAGGTGATTACGGAGGACTGAGTATGAGACGGAATCTGATCGGGCTTTTGTTTGTGTTCTTTTGTTTCCTGCTGCAATCTACGGTCTTTCAATCTCTGTCTTTTGCGGGAATTGTACCGAACCTGCTTATGATTCTCACCTCTTCCTATGGTTTTATGAGAGGGGAGAAGGAGGGACTTGTGTACGGCTTTATCTGCGGTATGCTGTGCGATGTGTTTTTTGCCGGCGTGCTGGGAATGTATGCTCTTGTTTACATGTATATCGGGTTTGTGAACGGTAAGTTTGCCCGGATCATTTATCCGGATGATATCAAGCTGCCCTTAGTTTTGATTACGGTCAGTGATCTGGCTTATGGCATGTTTTGCTATATTTTTCTGTTTTTGCTTCGGGGAAGATTTCATTTTGCCTTTTATCTGCTGCATGTGATTATTCCTGAGGCAGTTTACACTTTGTTAATTGCCCTGTTGCTGTATCCTTTACTGTTATGGGTACATAAACGACTGGAGAAAAAAGAAAAGGGAAGTGTCAGGGACCTTGTTTGATCGTTTTAAAGATGGCTTTATCAATATCATAACCTCCCGGATCACAGTTCTGGTGATCTTTTTCCTTACATTGGGATCGATCCTGGTGTATACCGTGTTCGATCTGCAGATTGTACACGGAGAGGAATATCTGAATAACTTCCAGCTGACGATCCGGAAAGAACGTTCTATTGCCAGTACGAGAGGGAATATTTATGATCGTAACGGCAATCTTCTGGCATATAACGAACTGGCCTATTCCGTCACTCTGGAAGATGTCTATGAATCCGGAAAGGGAAAGAATGCGGCGTTAAATGACACGATTTACCGCCTGATCGGCATTATCAAGAAAAACGGAGACAGTATTGTCAACGATTTCAATATTATTCTCAATACCAACAATGAATTTGAATTTAATATAACGGATTCAAAGCTTCTTCGCTTTATTGCAGATGTGTACGGAGAAAAATATGTTTCGGATCTGAAATATGCCCAGCAGACGGCTACGGCAGATGAAATTATTTCTTATCTGGCAGGAGAGAGCCGCTATGCCATAGGTGGATATTCGGAGGAAAATCCAAAGGAATTCGTTGTGGGGCAAGGCTATAGCAAGAAAGAACTGTTGGAGATTGTGACGGTGCGTTACGCCATGAGTGCCAACAGCTACACAAAATATATTCCCACCACGGTGGCGACGGATGTATCAGAGAAAACGGTGGCTGTGGTCATGGAGAATCTTGACACATTGGACGGTGTACAGATTGCGGAGGACACGATCCGAAAATACACGGATGCCGTTTATTTTTCCCAAATCCTTGGCTATACAGGCAAGGTGTCTACAGAGGAACTGGAAGAACTGCAGAAGCAGGATTCGTCCTACACACAGTCTGATATCGTGGGGAAAGCCGGAATCGAGCAGACCATGGAGACTACGCTTCAGGGTAAAAAAGGATCGGAAACCGTTTATGTGGACAGCCTCGGTAAAGTCATAGAGACCAGTGACCGCAAAGAGCCGGTAGCCGGTTACGATGTTTATCTGTCCATTGATAAGGATTTGCAGGAGGCAGTTTATCATATTCTGGAACAGAAACTGGCAGGTATTCTTCTTGCCAAGATACAAAACATTAAAGAGTATTCACCGGGAACCAATGCAACACGGAGTGATATTGTCATTCCTATTTATGATGTTTATCATGCACTGATTAATAACAGTGTCATTGATCTCTCCCATTTTGAAACGCCCCAGGCACAGGAAAATGAGCGGGCTGTTTATGAACAGTATTTGAAAAAGAAACAGGCGGTTATTGAAAAATTGAGGGAAGAACTGGAGACAGAGCGTACCCCCTATAATAAGCTTTCCCAGGAGTATGAGGTGTATGAAAGCTTTATCGTCTCCTCTCTTCTTTATAAAAATAAGATGATTCTGGAGAATGAGATTGATACCAATGATGCCACCTATATTGCATGGACGAAGGATGAAACCATCAGCCTTGCAGAATATTTAGAGTATTGTATCGCCCAGAACTGGGTAGATGTGACGACTCTGAAGCTGGACAGTCAATACGCGGATTCCGACGAGATCTTCGCAAAAATAGTCGATATTATTTTGGAGAATTTGGATTCCAATGCAGAATTCGACAAGCGGCTTTACCGTTATATGATAAAATCCGATATGATCTCCGGAAAACAGATCTGTTCGATTTTGCTGGAGCAAAATCTGGTGGAACTGGATGAGGAGGAGGAGGCACAGTTTCTGTCAGGAAAAGAGAGTGCGTATACCTTTATGACGAACCGGATCCGCAATCTGGATATTACCCCGGCACAATTGGCACTGGATCCCTACGGTGCTTCCGTGGTAATCACAGATGTCAATAACGGGGATGTACTTGCACTGGTCAGCTATCCCAGCTATGACAATAACCGTATGGCAAATGGTGTAGATGCAGATTATTATGCACAGCTGAATGCAGATCTTTCCTCACCACTGCTCAATTATGCAACACAGCAGCGTACAGCGCCCGGTTCCACCTTTAAGATGGTATCAGCCACCGCAGGCCTGCAGGAGGGTGTGATCAATACCAATACCATCATTAAATGTAACGGGATCTTCGAGAAAATTACACCATCGCCCCGATGCTGGATTTACCCCAGAGGAACCCATGGCAATTTGAATGTCACCGGTGGTATTGAGAATTCCTGTAATATATTCTTTTATGAAGTGGGCTACCGTCTGGGAACAGAAGGTGACCGGTATAATAGTGACTTGGGTCTGGAAAAACTGGCAAAATACGCGGATCTGTACGGCTTATCAGAGAAATCCGGAGTGGAAATTTCAGAGTATCAGCCGAAGGTTTCTGATTTTGATGCAGTTCGCTCTGCGATCGGTCAGGGAACCCACAACTATACAACAGTGGGTCTTGCCAGATATGTGACAGCAGTGGCCAACAGTGGAACCTGTTATAATCTGACACTTCTGGATAAGGTCACAGACCACTACGGCAATCTCGTGAAGGAATATGAGGCAGAAGTGCGCAACACCATTGACCTTTCAGATACTTCATGGAATGCCATTCACAAGGGTATGCGCCGTGTTGTGGAGAAGAAAAGTTATTATGCCAATTTCCCCATTGCGGTTGCAGGCAAAACCGGTACGGCACAGGAGAGCACATCCCGCCCGAACCATGCCCTGTTTGTCGGCTATGCACCTTATGAGAAACCGGAGATCGCCATTGCAGCCCGTGTTGCCTTTGGTTACAGTTCGGACTATGCAGCACAGATCGCACAGGATGTGATCAAATATTATTACCAGGTTGAGGATGAAGAAACCATGCTGACCGGTACGGCGGATACCGTAGCCGGCGGCGCCTCCAACACCGATTAAAGGAGTACATAGTATGAAACATGCGGTAATCCTGAAAAGCTACGCACAGGGAATCAATCTGATTTTGGACGCCGAAGAGGAGTTTGACACGCTCCTCCAGGAAATCGGCAGCAAATTTAAAGAGTCTGCAGACTTCTTCAAAGAAGCGAAGATAGCACTTTCCATGGAAGGGCGTAAGCTTGAAACGGAGCAGGAGATCCAGATCATTGATGTGATCGAAAGCAATTCCCAGGTCAAGGTCATGTGCATCATTGGCAGGGATGAGGAAGAAAGTAAAATCTATGTGAAGGCACTTGCAGAGATGAAACGCAGATTTCCTACGCCGGAGGAACAGGACAGGTGTCAGATTTATCGGGGAAATATCTTAGAGGGACAGACCATCCAGGTGACACAGAATCTGCTCATTTTTGGAAACGTGGAAGAGGGAGCTTTCGTGGTGTCCGATAAGAGTGTGCTTGTTATGGGGACTCTCAGAGGTGAAATCTTTTGTGGAGCAGATACGCAGATGGAAGAACATGCTTTTGTTCTGGCGCTGGATTTTGCTCCCAGCCGTGTGAAAATCGGACCTTATCGTGTCAGCGACAAGGAAATGAAAGGCAAACGCGGATGGGGACGGAAATGGAAAGGCCCGGTGATTGCGTTTGTGGACAAGACACAGGAGAAAATCCAGGTAGAGCCGGTGCAAAGCAATCTATTTACAGAATGATACAGATAAGCAGAGAAATAAATACAGATGAGATACTGGACTGAAGAAGGACAGGCGACAATAGAATCAATTCTCTAAGTAACGGGAGGACTATGCAGTCATGTGTGAAGTGATTGTCGTCACATCAGGAAAAGGCGGAGTGGGTAAGACTACCACTTCTGCAAATGTGGGAACAGGTCTGGCATCTATGGGGAAAAAGGTTGCACTCATTGATACGGATATCGGGTTGAGAAATCTGGATGTAGTAATGGGACTGGAAAACCGGATCGTTTATAATCTGGTGGATGTGGTTCAGGGAAAATGCCGTGCAAAACAGGCCTTGATCCGGGACAAGCGACATCCTAATCTGTACTTATTACCGTCTGCACAGGCTGCAGACAAATCCGCAGTCAAGCCGGAACAGATGATTCGTCTGCTGGATCAGATCCGGACACAGTTTGATTACATTATTTTGGATTGTCCTGCAGGAATTGAACAGGGATTTCAAAATGCAATTGCCGGTGCGGACAGAGCGATTGTGGTTACCACACCGGAGGTTTCTGCCATTCGTGATGCGGATCGTATTATAGGCCTGCTGGAGGCCAATAACTTTAAGACAATTGAACTGTTGATTAACCGGCTGCGGGCAGACATGGTCAAACGGGGAGAAATGATGTCCAGTGCAGATGTAGTGGAAATCCTTTCCGTTCCCTTGTTGGGAATCGTGCCGGATGATGAAAATGTGGTGATCAGTACAAACCAGGGAGAGCCTCTGGTTGGAAGAGCCTCTTTGGCGGGACAGGCTTACCAGAACATTTGTGAGCGTATCACGGGGCAGGAAGTACCTGTTCTGGAGTTTGAGAAGGGAATATCCTTCTGGACAAGGGTTTCAGGAATGTTCCAGAAAAAGCAGGAGGTGCGCCATGGGGTTTAAAAGACTATTTCAACGTAAGAAGTCCCGGGACATTGCAAAAGACCGGTTAAAAATCTTACTGATTTCAGACCGTGTCAATTGTTCTGAGGAAATGATGGAGATGATCAAACACGATATCGCGCAGGTAATCTCCAAATACATGAAAATTGATGCACAAAGCATGGAAATTCAGATAACAAAGACCGGGACCAAGGGCAGAAATGCTAAGAATCCGACCTTGTATGCCAATATTCCGATTCTTGATCTGCACCAATGAGATAAGAGGAAATTATGTTTAAGAATTACCGACTCCGAGATTTTGATTTTAAGTTAGTTTTGCTGGTGGTGTCACTGACCATTATCGGCATTTTTGCCATCGGGTCAGCCAAAGTATCTGTCCAGTCAGCCCAGATCAACGGACTGTTGATGGGTGTGTCGGTCATGATGTTTCTGGCATTGTTTGACTATTCCATCGTATTAAAATTCTACTGGCTTTTTTATCTGGTCAACCTGGTGCTGCTCATCCTTGTAAATACAGGAATGGGCAGCACTGGAGGAGGAGCCCAGCGCTGGCTGTCTCTTGCAGGAATTCGATTTCAGCCCTCAGAACTTGCGAAAATTTTATTGATTTTATTTTATGCAGCGTTTATTATGAAATATAAAGATAAGATCAATACGTTCAAGTTTTTGGCAGCTGCAATCATTCTGGCTGCACCTCCTCTTTACCTGATTTACAGTCAGCCGGACTTGTCTACGACCATTGTGGTTGCAGTCGTATTCTGCATCATGCTGTTTATGGGAGGACTGAGTTACAAGATCATACTTGGAATATTTGTGGTGGCAGTACCATCGGCACTTGTCCTTTTGTATATGATCTTACAACCGGATCAGCAGATTATTGAGGAGTATCAACAGCTACGAATTTTAGGGTGGCTTCATCCGGAAGAATATGCCAGCACCATTGCCTATCAGCAGACAAATTCCAAAATTGCGATCGGCTCCGGCCAGCTTCTCGGGAAAGGCTACAATACTAATGTAATCAGTTCTGTAAAGAATGGAAACTTTATTTCGGAGCCACAGACAGACTTTATTTTTGCGGTAATCGGAGAAGAAATGGGCTTTGTAGGAGCCTGTGCGGTAATAGCATTGATTATTCTGATTGCATTGGAATGCTGTCTGTGTGCCAGAAAGGCGAAAGATCTGGGAGGCGTGCTTATTTGTTGTGGGGTAGGAGCAATGATCGGCTTCCAGGGATTTTTCAATATTGGAGTGGCAACAGGAATTATGCCTAATACAGGATTGCCACTGCCTTTTGTGAGTTATGGTCTTTCTTCCCTGCTTTCCTGTTATATGGGAATCGGTTTGGTGCTGAATGTCAGATTACAGGCAAAGCGGGCTAACCGTGGAGATTACGGGGAACGAATAGGATAGTCTTTACTATTAATACATTCAAGAGAGGGAATTCTTATGAACATTGCACTCATTGCGCATGATGCAAAGAAAAAACTGATGCAGAACTTCTGTATTGCGTACAGGGGAATTTTGTCCAAAAATGACTTATACGCAACCGGAACCACTGGCAGATTAATTGAAGAAGTGACGAATTTAAATATACACAAGTACCTGGCGGGACACTTGGGGGGAGAACAGCAGATTGGTGCCCAGATTGAGCATAACCAGATTGACCTGGTAATTTTTCTGCGGGATCCTCTGGCACCCAAGGCACACGAGCCGGATATCAACAATGTCATGCGTCTTTGTGATATGCACAACATACCTCTTGCCACCAATCTGGCAACAGCGGAACTGTTGATTAAATCACTGGACAGAGGAGATATTGAGTGGCGTGAAATGTACAAATAGGAAGTGCCGTATTATAGCGGGGGTTCTTGCTGCACTGATTTTGGCTGGGACACTCACCGGATGCGGAACCGTAAGTTATGATATGCAGTATGATACAGATTACGGGGTAAGTTCCTATCGCGTCAATGTGAACTCATCTGCGGAAAAAGCGAAGTTTTTTGCCCAGGATCTGTGTGTGGCAGACGGGGACATTGAAGCAAGCGGACAGGTAAATATGGAGACGGCTTCCGTTGCAGGACTTTTCGATCTGAAGGATGCAGATACTTTATATGCAAAAAATATCTATGCAACCATGAATCCGGCATCCCTGACCAAGATTATGACGGCATTGACAGCGTTAAAATACGGATCCACGGAACAGGTACTCAAAGCCTCGGAAAATTGTATCATTACGGAGTCGGGGGCTCAGTTATCCGGTATCAAACCGGGAGACCAGATGACTTTGAACCAGGCATTACATATTTTGCTGATCTACTCTGCAAATGATGTGGCAATTATGATTGCAGAGGGTGTGGCAGGTTCCGTTGATGGTTTTTGTAACTTAATGAATGAGGAGGCGGCAGCAATTGGTGCCACCGGTTCTCATTTTCTAAATCCAAACGGACTGACCCAGGAAGGTCATTTTGTGACCGGATATGATATGTATCTGATTTTTAATGAGGCAATGAAATATGAGCTTTTCAATGAGATCATACAGATGCCTTCCTATACCACAACCTATACTCTGGCCAATGGAGAAAGCAAGGAACTGACGGTCAATAATACCAATCGTTACATGCGTGACAATCTGGCAACAGCACCGGAGAAAATTACAGTGATTGGAGGCAAAACCGGAACAACGGCGGCTGCAGGCCATTGTCTGATTTTACTTGCCAGAGATTCGGCAGGTAATCCCTATATTTCTGTCATTATGAATTCAGATTCTACGGATAATATGTATTTGCAAATGAACGAATTGTTAGACGAAATCAACAGACAAATCGAAAAATAAGTTGTTTTTTTGTGTAATATCACTTATAATTAAAATAGTAAAAATACATTTAGGAGGATGAGTCCAATGGTTCAATTAATCGTAGGAAAAAAGGGTAAAGGAAAGACCAAAGAGTTATTGAATAAGGTAAATGATCAGGTTAAGAATGTTTCAGGCAGCGTTGTTTACCTGGATAAGTCTACAAAACATATGTATGAACTGAATAATAAGGTAAGACTGATCAATGTACCGGATTATCTGATATCCAACAGCCAGGAATTTTTGGGCTTTATCTGCGGTATTATTTCCCAGGATCATGATCTGGAACAGATGTACTTAGACAGTTTTCTCAAAATTGCATGTGTGGAAGAGGGAGATATCGCTCCTGTTATTGAGAAACTGGAAGAAATCAGTGAGAAATTCCATGTAAACTTTATTCTGAGTGTATCCCTTGATGAATCAGAACTTTCGGATGCTTTAAAGGCAAAAGTCATTATGGCTCTTTAAGATAAAAACGATAGAATAAATAAGAAACCCTCGGATGTTTCCGAGGGTTTTTTGAGGGAAAAGGAAGGAGGGAGATCCTTGGCAAAAAATAATATCAGAAAATACCGCAAGCCTGTCAATATCAACATTGGAATGATTATTTTCCTTGCAATTTTTGTTTATCTTGTGATCTGTGTTGTTATGTATGTGAAATCAGATCCGGTAGTGGGGTACGAAGTGAAAAAAGGTTCCCTCTCTGTAAATTCTACCTATCAGGGGATTGCGCTCAGAACGGAACAGCTTGTGGAGACACCACGGGCGGGCTATGTAAATTATTATGCCAGGGAAGGGGAACGGGTTGCTGTGGGCAATCTGGTTTATTCCATTGACGAGACGGGAAGAATTGCGGATTACCTGGGAGAGGCTGCTTCCGGGGAAAATGCTTTGTCAGATAACGATCTTGCAGAGCTAAAGGCAGATATGGTGAATTTTGCCCATGGGTTTTCCAGTGGAAATTTCAGTTCCACCTATGACTTTAAGTATACGCTTCAGGGAACGGTAATGAAGTTTGCCAACAATGCGTTGTTAGGAAATATTGAGGCTTTATCGGGAGCCAATGGGACTGTTAACTTGTGCTATGCTCAGAATACAGGTATTGTAGTGTATTCTATGGATGGGTTTGAAAATAAACTTCCGGAGGAAATTCGCACAGCTGATTTTGACAGCGGGAATTATAAAAAGACATCTTTATTAAATAATGAATTAGTTGCCACAGGGGAAACTGTATACAAGATATGTACATCCGAGGATTGGGAGGTAGTGATTCGGGTAGACAATGACATGGCAGCCGAACTGAATGAAATGGGTTATGTAAAAGTTCGCTTTCTGAAGAATCAATATGAGTCCTGGGGGCAGGTGAAGCTGTTGGGAGTCTGTGATGAAAATCCGGAGGAAACCTTTGTCTCCCTGAAATTTAACAATTCTATGGTGACTTTTTGTACGGATCGTTTTTTGGATGTTGAGCTGATTACGGAGGAGGAAGAGGGTTTAAAGATTCCAAATTCATCCATTGTACAGAAGGAATTCTTCCTTGTACCGGAAGACTATGTGGTACAGGGCGGAAACAGCAGTTCCTTCGGAGTCATGAAGGAGACCTATAATGAAGATGGGTCCAAAAGTAGTGAATTTGTAGAAACACCGATTTATGAACATGCAGATAATGAGTATTATCTGGACGACTCCCAGCTTCGAATTGGAGATGTCATTGTAAAACCAAACTCTATGGAAACCTATACGGTATCAAAACGGGGCGGACTCATAGGAGTATACAATATTAATAAAGGATATGCGGACTTTAAACAGATACAGATTTTGTACCAGAATGATGAATATTCCATTGTGAAGTCCAACACGGAATATGGACTGAATGTCTACGATTATATTGCACTGGATGCAGAATCCGTGACAGTGAATGATTTCATTTATGAGTAATTGAATAGACTATTTTGAACAAAAGGATGTGAGAACATGATACAGGAAAATTTGAAACAAGTGCAGGAAAATATCCGGGAAGCATGTAGGAGAGCAGGAAGAAACGCAGAAGAGGTTCACTTGATTTCTGTCAGTAAGACAAAACCGGTGGAAATGCTCCGGGAAGCTTACAACGCCGGAAGCAGAGATTTTGGCGAAAATAAAGTGCAGGAAATGTGTGATAAGGTTCCGCTTCTGCCTGCAGATATCCGCTGGCATATGATTGGACATCTGCAAACCAATAAAATCAAATATATCATTGATAAGGCATATCGTATCCACAGTGTGGATAGTCTGCATCTGGCGGAGGCAGTCAGCAGAGAAGCAGTGAAGCATAACGTGTCTGCCAATATCCTGCTGGAGGTCAATGTAGCGGAGGAAGAGTCAAAATTCGGGGTTCATACAGATGAAGTGATGAACCTGGTACAGGCTGTTTCCAAACTCCCGAATATTCAGATAAAAGGACTTATGACCATTGCTCCTTTTGTGGAAAATCCGGAAGAAAACAGGCAATATTTTCGGATCCTGCGACAATTAGCTGTTGACATAAGTAGGAAAAGCATTGATAATGTTACTATGAATGAGTTCTCTATGGGGATGACCGGTGATTACCAGATAGCTGTAGAAGAAGGCGCAACCTGGGTGAGAGTTGGAACCGGTATCTTTGGAGAAAGAAATTATAAGATTTGACCAGTCACTTACGAGACAGTCAGATCAGGGGAGATTGACGACTATGGGCGTTATGGACAAGTTTTTAAATTATATGAAATTAAACCCGGACGATGATGACGAGTATGCAGATGATGATTACTACGATGAGGATGACGAAGAGGAAACCCCTGCACCTAAAAAAGCAGCTTTTCCCAGAGAAGCTCCGGAACCGGAAAGCAGACCTGTAAAAAAAGCTCCTGCAAGTAAGGTGACCTCCATACGATCCGTGGGTGGCTCCCGAAATCTTTCTGCAGATGGTATGCAGGTATGCGTGATCAAACCTACTTCCGTGGAAGATGGAAGAGAGATTACGGAGACCCTTCTGGCGAATCGAACCGTGGTTTTGAATCTGGAAGGCCTGGAGGTGGATATTGCTCAGAGGATCATTGATTTTACCTCCGGTTCCTGTTATGCAATCAGTGGAAACCTACAGAAGATTTCCCACTACATTTTTATTGTAACTCCACCCAGTGTGGATATCTCAGGAGACTTTCAGGAAATTCTGAATGGCTCTTTCGACGTTCCCATCAATAAATAACGTGTTTTAGGGGCGATCTGAATAGATCGCCCTTTTTGAGTATGCACAAACATACAAGAAACAGACAAAGGACAGAAAGAAGGATATTTTATGGCGCAGCGTTTACCGATTCTCTATAACAAGAAACCGTGTTATGACATCGTATTTAGCCACACTTTTGAGGAGCTTCCCCAGGAGCTGCAGGCCTTAGGAGCGGAAAACCGCAAGATATGTATTTATACGGATTCTAATGTAGAAAAACTTTATGCAAAACAGATTCAGGAATTGTTAGAGCCTGTCTGCCGCAAAGTGATCCTGTTCTCTTTCCCGGCAGGAGAAGAGTATAAGACTCTGGATACCATCAAAGAGGCTTATAAGACATTGATTGAGGCTGGATTTGACAGGAAGGATCTGATTCTGGCATTAGGTGGCGGCGTAGTGGGGGACATGGCAGGCTACACAGCGGCAACTTACTTACGGGGGATTGATTTTGTCCAGGTTCCCACTACCTTACTGGCACAATCTGACAGCAGCATCGGAGGAAAAACCGGTGTGGATTTTGACGGATATAAGAACATGGTAGGTGCATTCCACATGCCAAGCCTGGTTTATATGAATCTTGCCACCTTAAAAACGCTGGATGCCAGACAGTTCTACAATGGATTTGCCGAGGTTATGAAACACGGTCTGATTAAGGACGCTATTTTCTATGAATGGCTGATCGACAAGATGTATGAAATCTGTGAGCGTGATCTGGATACGTTGGAAGAGATGATTATGCGCAGCTGTACCGTAAAGAAACTGGTGGTGGAGAAGGATCCCACAGAACAAGGAGAACGGGCACTCCTAAATTTCGGACACACGATCGGACATGCCATTGAGAAGTATAAAAACTTTACGCTGTCTCATGGAGAATGTGTTGCTTTGGGATGTGTGGCGGCAGCTTTTATTTCCTGGAAACACGAACTGCTTACCATGGAAGAGTATTACGAGGTGCGGGACATGTTCGTGCCTTTTAACCTTCCTATTTCCGTGGAGGATATCGACCCCCAGGAAGTATTGCGTTTAACAAAATCCGACAAGAAAATGAAGGATGGTACGTTACAGTTTATTCTGCTAAAAAGAGTGGGAAAAGCCATGCGGGATACCTCTGTGACGGATGAGGATATTCTGGCGGCTCTGGACGAGCTGACTTTTAAGGATGAGGATTGATCATGGATAAGAAAAGAAAAATTTTACTCTTCGTAGATGTACTGGTAGTGCTCCTTTTGGTTGGACTGGATCAGGCGACCAAGTATCTTGCAGTGATAAAACTGAAAGGCAGGGATGCATTTCCTGTGATTCCCCAGGTGTTAGAATTCAAATATCTGGAGAACCGGGGAGCAGCCTTTGGAATGTTACAAAACCAGAAGGTATTTTTCATCTGTATGGAAGTATTGATTCTGTTGATTGTCTGTTATATTCTGACCAAATGCCCGGCACACAATAAGTATCGACTGGGTCGTATCTGCATGATCGGTATTGCAGCAGGGGATGTGGGAAATATGATTGATCGTGTGATGCAGGACTTTGTAGTAGATTTTATCTATTTTATACCCATCAATTTTCCTATTTTCAATGTGGCGGATATTTACGTTACCCTGTCAACCATTGGACTGGTGATTCTTTTGCTGTTTGTATACAAGGAACAGGATTTGAGTTTCTTAAGTTTTCAGCAAAAAAAACTTAGGGATGTGGATGGCTCCAATGGCAGGCGTTAAGGAGATATCGTTATGGATACCTTTCGATTTGAGATAACAGATGAATTAGAGTATTTACAGGGAGAGCGCATTGACAAGGCGCTCTCTGTTCTTGTGGATAGTGTTTCCCGGTCTTTTGTACAGAAGCTGATCCGTGAGGGAGCAGTATTTGTGGGGGAAAAACCGGTAAAGGCCAACTACCGCCTGCGTATTGATGATGTGGTCAGCTTTGAACTGCCAGAGAATGAAGAGCCGGATATTTTGCCGGAGGATATTCCTTTGTCCATTCTCTATGAGGATGAGGATATTCTGGTGGTGGATAAACCCAAGGGCATGGTGGTTCATCCGGCGGCAGGGCACTATAGCGGCACACTGGTGAATGCAGTGATGTATCATTGCGGAAATTCTCTGTCGGGAATCAATGGGGTGATGCGTCCGGGAATAGTCCATCGGATTGACCGGGATACCACGGGTTCCCTGGTGATCTGCAAAAACGACATGGCGCACCGGGCACTGGCGGAACAGTTTAAGGTTCATTCCATTACGAGAAAATACAGGGCAATCTGTATGGGTGTATTAAAGGAAGATGAGGGAACCATTCACAAGCCCCTTGCCAGAGATCCGAAAGACCGGAAAAGGATGGCGGTGACCATGAAAGGAAATGGGAAGGATGCAGTCACCCATTACCGGGTATTGGAGCGGTTCCGGAATCATACCTATATTGAATGCGAACTGGAGACCGGGCGCACCCATCAGATTCGTGTGCATATGGCAAGCATCGGGCATCCTCTTTTGGGAGATGAGATCTACGGAAGTGGAAAGAATGCATATCATTTAGAAGGACAGACGCTTCATGCCTGGAAACTGGGTTTCCTTCATCCCAGAACCTTGGAGTATGTGGAATTTGATGCTCCACTGCCGGAGTATTTTCAGAAGCTTTTACAAATTCTTTAGAAAAATTTAAGAAATATGCCGATATCTGTTGCGAAGGAGAGGGGATTATGCTACACTGGTTTAATGTAGTAGAGTGTTAATCGATTGTTAAAGGGGTTATATTTTATGACTGCAAGTGACTATTTGGATAGACTGCTGGTGCGCTATTCAGGTATGTTTGATATTTATCAGCCATATCGTATAGAGGAAGAGGAATACCCTGCATATGGGTATTTTTTTTCGCATAATGAGAAATATGTACTGATACGGGAAGCCAATCTGTGGACAGTGGATAGCTTTGAACATATGCTGTTTGACACCAGAGAGAAAATTACCATAGAAGATATTGATCGGGCTGATCGTGTTATTCGTGAATATATGGAGCCGGTACTGGTTTGTAAAGGGGAAAAAATGCCTGAAAAGAACCATATGTACAGCTACCTGACTTTTGTTTTTATTGTTGACCAGGCACCGGATCCTGAAGTGATCAGGAAAGTCAAAAAGTACAAGTTTGAAAAGGGATATCAGTTCAACATCCGCGGCTATTCCAGCGGAAGGATGGTGCTGGTGGACATTTCTTCAGAGAAGGTCTATACCAACGATCAGGCACGGAAGGGAAAGAAACTTTTTGCTGAGACCTTTGAAGATGTGAAGAAAGGTAAAATTACCTTTTCCCAGCTTTGTGAAAAACATGAGATCACACCTTTTACACAGGAACTGGAAAGAGAACGCAAAGGGGAATCAAGGGAAAAAGCGGATGTCGTCCACTAAATGCACACGATATGAAACAGAATGGACTCTGTTTTATATAAATCTCACATGTAAAAATTTTATGATAGGAGGAAAAAAGTGTGAGTGGAGTATTATTAATCTTACTTGGCATCGTAATTTTCGTAGTGGCCTATATGACTTACGGTAAATTCCTTGCGAAATCCTGGGGCATTGATCCGTCCCGCACCACACCGGCTCATACATTAGAAGACGGTGTAGACTATTGTCCTGCTAAGACCCCTGTTCTTATGGGACATCACTTCTCATCCATCGCAGGCGCAGGCCCGATCAACGGACCGATTCAGGCAGCTTACTTTGGCTGGGTACCTTGTTTCTTATGGATTGTCATCGGTGGTATTTTCTTCGGTGCAGTTCAGGATTTCGGTTCTCTGTTTGTTTCCATCCGTCATGATGGTAAATCCCTTGGTGAGGTTATCGAGGACACCATCGGACGCAGAACCCGTGTGTTATTTACCGTGTTTGCATGGCTGGTATTATTGCTGGTTATCGCAGCTTTTGGCGATATTGTGGCAAGCTCTTTTGCAGGAAGCACAGCCAATGGTTCTGTTGCAACCGCATCCATTCTGTTCATCTTCCTGGCAATCGGTTTCGGATTTGCCGTTTACAGAAAGAATGCATCGATGGTGGTTGCTTCTGTTGTAGGTGTTATCCTGTTGGCTTTATGCGTTGTAATTGGCTTGTATTTCCCGATTATGCTGCCCAAGTCTTTCTGGATTGGTTTTGTATTTGTTTATATTATGATCGCATCGGTAACTCCTGTATGGATTCTGTTACAGCCCCGTGATTACTTAAGCTCTTATTTACTGTATTTCATGATGATTGCTGCCGTAATCGGCATTATTGGCGCTCATCCTACCATTCAGACCCCTGCATTTGTAGGATTCCATGTAGGAAACAGCTACATGTTCCCTGCATTGTTTATTACCATTGCCTGTGGTGCAGTTTCCGGTTTCCATTCTCTGATTGCATCCGGAACCACTTCCAAGCAGCTGGATAATGAGAAAGATGCACTGTTAGTTGGTTACGGCTCCATGTTAATCGAGTGCGTACTGGCAGTGATTTCCCTGATTACCATCGGCTATCTGTCTGTGGATGGTTCCCAGGCTGCAGTTAAAGAAGCTCTTGGTCTGGATACCATTTCCCCGACCATTATCTTTGGTACTGCTATTTCCGGATTCTTTGCAGATATGGGATTTGGTGAGAAAGCAATCAGCGCTACCTACACTATCATCTGTCTGGCAGTTTCCTGCTTCTGCTTAACTTCTCTGGATACTGCAACCAGACTGGGACGTTTCATGTTCCAGGAGCTGTTTGCCACCAAGAAGAGCGGAGAGAAGAACATTCTGTCCAATATGTATGTTGCAACCGTAATCACTGCACTGGGCGGGTTTGTTCTTTGTCTGGCTGGTTACTCTAAGGTATGGCCTCTGTTTGGTGCTGCAAACCAATTGGTAGCAGTTCCTGCTTTCCTTGCAATCGCTTGCTACTTAAAGAAGATCGGAAAGAACAATAAGATGCTGTTCATCCCTATTGTCTTTATGGCTGCTGCAACTTTAACCTCTCTGTGCATGACCTTTGTGAACAATATCAAGAGTCTTGCGGTGACAGAGGGAGCTGCTAAATTTACCTGCGTACTGCAGGATGTCATCATTGTTCCCTTAGTAGTATTAGCTGTTATTTTACTGGTCGATGGTGCAAAGGCATTGATGGCTAAGAAAACGGCTTAAGATAAGTGAATTGACACATTACATCATGTAGAAGAACCGCCGTCCCTGTGACTTTGTGTCACGGGACGGCGACTTTTATTATATAGAAAAGTCCTCTTTATGAATCTTTCTTTAAATTCTTCCACACGGTCTAATTTAGGAAAAAAGATTGATTTTTATAATCGGGTCTAGTATAGTAAAGGATAGTATTTATTTTAAAAACGGAGAAAAAGATATGTCAGACTATATTAATGTAGCCGTGGACGCGATGGGGGGAGACAATGCCCCCGGAGAGATCGTGAAAGGAGCGGTAGATGCTGTCAGGGAAAGCAGGAAAGTAAAGGTTTTCCTGGTAGGACAGGAAGAACCGGTACGCACCGAACTGGCGAAGTATGAATATCCCGCAGAGCAGGTTGAAGTGGTGAATGCCACACAGGTCATTGAGACGGCAGAGCCGCCTGTAAATGCAATCCGCAAGAAAAAAGATTCCTCCATTGTAAAAGCCATGTATATGGTGAAAAATGGAGAGTGTGATGCTTATGTATCAGCCGGAAGCACCGGGGCTACTCTGGTGGGCGGCCAAGTGATCGTAGGTAGAATCAAAGGGGTGGAAAGACCTCCTCTGGCACCTCTTATTCCTACCTTAAAAGGTGTCTCCTTACTGATTGACTGTGGTGCCAATGTGGATGCCAGACCCTCCCATTTGGTACAGTTTGCCAAGATGGGTTCCATTTATATGGAAAATGTGGTAGGCATCAAAAATCCGAAAGTAGCGTTAGCCAATATCGGTGTGGAAGAAGATAAGGGAAACGCCTTGGTAAAGGAAACCTATCCTTTATTAAAGAACTGCCCGGACATCAACTTTGTAGGCAATGTGGAAGCAAGAGACATCCCTAACGGCGATGTGGATGTGGTTGTCTGTGAGGCATTTGCCGGCAATATGATTTTAAAGGTGTATGAGGGCACGGCCAGTGCACTGTTGTCCAAGGTGAAACAGGGAATGATGAGTTCTCTGCGCAGCAAGATCGGAGCACTTTTGATTAAGCCTGCGCTGAAACAGACTTTGAAGGGCTTTAGCACCGAAGAATACGGTGGCGCACCCTTGCTTGGTTTAAACGGTCTGGTAGTAAAAACTCACGGAAGTTCGAAAGCCGTAGAAATCAAAAACTCTATTTTGCAGTGTATCACATTCAGTGAACAGAAAATAAATGACAAAATTAAAGAGAAGATTGGTCAGGAGGAGAAAGATGGAATTTGAAAAATTAAAAAAGGTAATTGCCGAGGTCTTAAATGTAGATCCGGAGGAAATCACAATGGAGACCACTTTCATGGATGATCTGGGTGCAGATTCTCTGGATGTATTCCAGATTATTATGGGAATTGAAGAAGAATTTGACATTGAAATTCCCGCAGAAAAAGCAGAGAAGATCTCCACCGTGGAAGAAGCGGTTGAACTGATTAAAAGCGCATTGAACTAACAACGTGTCACCAGGAAAACCCTTTTATAAAGTCAATCCCACTGATGAGAGTGACTTTATATAAGGGTTTTACTTTGTTGATTATTGACTAAGGGAAAACAGGTAAATGATGGAAAAAAGGGATTGGGAAAATCAATTAGAGGAGCGGCTGGGATATCATTTTCAGAACAGAATGCTGCTGACGCAGGCATTATGCCACAGCTCCTATGCAAATGAACGTAAAATTAACAAAATCGAAGATTATGAGCGGCTGGAATTTTTAGGTGATGCCGTTTTGGAATTAGTATCCAGTGAATTCTTATTTAAAGAACATCCCCACATGCCGGAGGGAGAGATGACCAAAACCAGGGCCTCCATGGTCTGTGAGCCGGCACTGGCTTTTTGTGCAAGACAGATCGGGCTGGAACAATACATATTGCTGGGTAAGGGTGAGGAAGCCACCGGTGGCCGTGGAAGAGATTCTATTACATCTGATGTTCTGGAGGCTACTATTGGAGCCATTTATCTGGATGGCGGTTTCGAGCTGGCAAAAGAATACATTCATCGTGTTGTTTTGAAAGATGCAGAAAAGAATGTACTGTTTCATGACAGCAAGACAAAGCTTCAGGAAGTGGTGCAGATGATGGAGCATGGAGTACTTACTTATCAACTTTTAGATGAGAGTGGCCCAGAGCATGACAAACGATTTAAGGCACAGGTGCTGATCAACGGAGAGGCACTGGGAGAAGGCATGGGACACACCAAAAAGGCAGCGGAACAGCAGGCCGCTTTTCAGGCGCTTTTAAGCCTGAGAAATAGAAAAGAGAAATAGCAGGTGGAGCATGTACTTAAAGAGTATTGAGATACAGGGATTTAAATCCTTTGCCAACAAATTGACTTTCCAGTTTCATAATGGAATCACAGCCATCGTAGGACCGAACGGAAGCGGAAAGAGTAATGTAGCGGATGCAGTGCGCTGGGTACTGGGTGAGCAGCGTATTAAACAGCTCCGGGGCGCATCCATGCAGGATGTTATTTTTTCCGGTACAGAGCTGCGCAAACCTTTAAGTTTTGCCTATGTGGCAATTACCTTGGACAATTCTGACCATCAGCTTGCTATCGACTATGATGAAGTGACGGTTTCCCGCCGGATTTATCGTTCCGGGGAAAGTGAATATATGATTAACGGAACGGCATGCCGTCTGAAGGATGTGAATGAACTTTTTTACGATACCGGTATCGGTAAAGAAGGTTACTCCATCATCGGACAGGGTCAGATTGATAAAATTCTTTCCGGCAAACCGGAGGACAGGCGGGAACTTTTTGACGAGGCGGCAGGGATTGTGAAATTCAAGCGTCGTAAAGACACTGCCTGCAAAAAGCTGGAGGAAGAAAAAGCCAATCTGGTTCGCGTCAGTGATATTCTGTCAGAGCTGGAGAAACAGATTGCCCCTCTGGAGAAACAATCGGAAACTGCAAAGGTCTACCTGAAGAAAAAGGAAGAACTGAAAAATCTGGATGTCAATGTCTTTTTACTGGAAAATCAGCGTGTTACAGAGCAGTTAAAGACGGTGGAAGGCAATTATGAGACAGCTTCCCAGGAGCTGCAGAGTACTTCTGAGAAATACGAGAATATCAAATCGGAGTATGAGAGGATTCAGAGTGAAATTGAGTCCTTGGAGGCGGAAATTGACCAGACCAGAAGTAACCTTACTGATACCAGCGTTACCAGAGGAAAACTGGAAGGACAGATCAATGTCTTAAAGGAACAGATTCGTTCTGCAGAGGGTAATGCCCAGCACTTAAACAGCCGTATGGACACCCTCAACAGTGAGATTACAGAGAAACAGGAAGAAAAGAAAAAGATTTTATCGGAAAAGTCAGCCATTGATGGACAGGTGGCTGAGATTCAGTCTGCCCGCGACGCGGCAAACCAGCTTCTGGAAGAAGTGCAGGCAAGAATTGAAGAACTGAATAACCGCATTGAAAGCGGTAAAAATACCATTATTGATGAGTTAAACAAACGTGCTACCATCAAATCCAGAATGGGACGATACGATACCATGCTGGAGCAGGTGAATATCCGTAAGGCAGAGTTAAACTCCCGTCTGCTCCGGGCAAAATCCGACGAAGCCAAACAGGAAGAAAACATTAAGGAGCTGGAAGAGGCTTTTGCCAGAGTCAACGAAGAAATTGGCGGTATGGATGCAGAAGTGGCATCCATGGAGCAGTCCCTGGGTGGGTACAAGGATCAGCTTACCGGCCTGGATGAGCAGCTTCGCAAAAAACAGGAAACTTACCATCAGGAGAAATCCCGTCTGGAGGCAGTGTCAAACCTGGCAGAGCGTTACGAAGGATATGGTGGCAGCGTTAAAAAAGTAATGGAACAGAAGGATTCCCATAAGGGAATCGTGGGTGTTGTTGCGGATATTATTAAGGTAGAAAAGAAGTATGAAACTGCCATTGAGACAGCACTGGGGGGAAATATTCAGAATATCGTTACAGAAGAGGAAGAAACCGCCAAAAAGATGATTGGGTACTTAAAAGCAAATCGACTGGGACGTGCCACTTTTCTTCCCCTTACCGCCATTAAGAACAGTCCAGAATTAAAATCCAAGGAAGTACTGGAGGAAAAAGGCGTCATCGGCATGGCGGATGAACTGGTTCAGATTGATAAGAAATATCAGGATGTTGCCAAAGCGATGCTTGGCAGGATCGTGGTGGTTGACCATGTGGATCATGCCGTTAAGATTGCAAGAAAGTATGAATACAGTATCCGAATGGTAACCTTAGAGGGTGAACTGCTGGTACCCGGAGGCGCCATCAGCGGAGGTGCCTTTAAGAATAACAGCAATTTCCTGGGGCGGCATCGTGAGATGGAGGAACTGAAAAAGAAAATCGGAGAGATTGAGACGCAGATTGAGGAAATCCAGAAAAGTATCGAGGGTACCAAGAGTGGACGGAATCAGCTGCGCATCAAGATAGAATCTGCCAGACTGAAACTCCAGCAGAAAATGATTGAGCAGAACACGGCGAGAATCAGTGTAGAGCAGGCGAAAGAGCGTCGGGCAGAAACGGCAGAGGGCTCTGTATCCCTGCGAAGTGAGCAGGAGGAAATCGAGCGCCAGATCATTGAGATTCAGGACAATAAAGAAAAGATCAGTCAGGAATTATCAGCTTCCGAACAGTTGGAAAAGGATACCACAGTGTCTATTAATGAGTACCAGGCTCAGGTAGATAAAGAACATGCGGAGGAAACAGCGCAGAGCAGCAAGGTGTCCGAATGGGATGTGGAAGTCCAGAAGATGCGTCAGAAGCAGGATTTTGAACAGCAGAATGTGGACCGTATTGATGCAGAGCTTTCCCGACTGGTGAGAGAACGGACAGAGATTGAAGAAGGAATCACGTTGAGTCAGGATGATGTGGATAGGAAACGAAGCAGCATTGAAGAGATTGAAAAGACGATCGCAGCTTCTTATACCTCCCAGTCTGATGCAGAACAAAAATTGAAAAATGATACAGAAAAGAAGGATGAACTGACAGCAAAGCAGAAAAACTTTTTTGCTACCCGCGAAGAAATGGCGGAAAAAATAACGGCACTGGATAAGGAAGTTTATCGTCTGCAGTCCCAGAAAGAGAAACTGGAAGATTCCATAGAAACCCAGATCAATTATATGTGGGACGAATACGAGATTACCCTGTCGGATGCGTCTGGACTCCGTAACCCGGAGATGACAGATCTGCCGGGAATGAAACGGGAAATCAGTGGCTTGAAAGACCAGATCCGTAAATTGGGAGATGTGAATGTCAATGCCATTGAGGACTATAAAAACCTCATGGAGCGTTACACCCAGATGAAAACCCAGCATGACGATCTGGTGGAGGCCCAGAATATGCTCCAGGGTATTATCGAAGAACTGGACACCGCGATGCGAAAACAATTTATGGAAAAGTTTGCGGATATTAACAGAGAATTTGACAAGGTATTTAAGGAACTTTTCGGCGGTGGTAAGGGATCATTGGAACTGATTGAAGGCGAGGACATTCTGGAGGCAGGTATCCGGATCAGTGCGCAGCCACCTGGAAAGAAACTGCAGAACATGATGCAGATGTCCGGTGGAGAGAAGGCGCTGACAGCCATTGCCCTTCTCTTTGCGATCCAGAATCTGAAACCCTCTCCCTTCTGTCTCCTGGATGAGATTGAGGCTGCATTGGATGAGGCAAACGTGGATCGCTATGCAAAGTATTTACATAAGCTTACCAGGAATACACAGTTTATTGTAATTACCCACAGACGTGGTACAATGGAGAGTGCGGACCGGCTTTATGGAATCACCATGCAGGAAAAGGGTGTATCCACTTTAGTCAGCGTCAGCCTGATAGATAAAGATTTGGACGATTAGAATGTGAGGTATCAATGGGAGAAGAAAAAACCGGTTTTTTTGGAAGATTAAAGGCAGGGCTTACCAAAACCCGCGACAATATTGTACATGGCATTGATTCTGTGTTTAATGGATATTCAGCTATTGATGAGGACTTCTATGAGGAATTGGAAGAGATCCTTATCATGGGAGATATCGGGGTAAATGCCACCACAGAAATCATGGAACGCCTGAAAGCACAGGTAAAAGAAAAACACATCAAGGATCCTGCAGAGTGCAAGCAGCTTCTTATTGACAGTATCCGGGAGCAGATGCAGGTGGGAGAGACTGCCTACGATTTCGAAAAGGAGCAATCGGTAATTCTGGTGATTGGTGTCAACGGCGTAGGGAAAACCACCTCTGTGGGAAAACTGGCCGGAAAGCTGAAAGACCAGGGCAAGAAAGTTCTCATTGCGGCGGCAGATACCTTCCGTGCTGCAGCGGGGGAACAGTTAGCAGAATGGGGCAGACGTGCCGGCGTGGACATTATCGGCGGCAAAGAAGGAACCGATCCTGCCAGCGTGATCTATGATGCGGTGAATGCAGCCAAAGCAAGGCATGTGGATGTTCTTCTCTGTGACACCGCAGGAAGGCTTCATAATAAGAGAAACCTGATGGAAGAACTCCGAAAGATGAACCGGATTATCGACAGGGAATTTCCCGACGCTCATCGGGAAAACCTGATTGTGTTGGATGGAACCACCGGACAGAATGCACTGGCACAGGCGAGAGAATTCGGAGAAGTGGCGAATCTGACCGGTATTATTCTGACCAAAATGGATGGAACCGCAAAGGGAGGTATCGCTGTTGCGATACAGTCGGAACTGAAGGTTCCGGTGAAGTATATCGGTGTGGGAGAGACGATAGAAGACCTGCAGAAATTTGATTCAGATCAGTTTGTAAATGCACTGTTTGATGTAAAACCAGAGGAAGAAGAGGAGAAAGACAATGACAGAGAAGATGCTGACGCTTGAAAAATTTGAGGAGGCTTCAGAAATTGTTAAACAGGTGACTCAGGAAACCAAGCTGGTTTACAGTGATTATTTAAGTAACCAGACAGAAAATAAAGTTTATCTGAAACCGGAAAACTTGCAGTTTACCGGTGCTTACAAGGTAAGAGGTGCCTACTACAAATTGAGTACTCTGACCAAAGAAGAACGAGAAAAAGGACTGATTACCGCTTCTGCAGGAAATCATGCCCAGGGTGTGGCTTTTGCGGCGAAAACATACGGTGTGAAGGCAGTGATTGTCATGCCCACCACCACGCCCCTTATCAAAGTGAACCGGACCAAGAGTTACGGTGCGGAAGTGGTACTGTATGGGAATGTCTATGATGAAGCCTGTGAAAAGGCATTAGCGTTGGCAAAGGAGCACGGTTATACCTTTGTACATCCCTTTGATGATCTGGCAGTTGCCACCGGACAGGGCACGATCGCCATGGAGATCTTTAAGGAACTGCCTTTGGTTGAATACATTCTGGTGCCTATCGGAGGCGGTGGACTTTGTACCGGCGTATCCACATTGGCGAAATTATTAAATCCCAACATTAAGGTGATTGGCGTGGAGCCTGCCGGGGCAAACTGTATGCAGGAATCTATCAAGGCCGGTAAGGTGGTAACACTGCCTAGCGTTAATACCATCGCAGACGGAACTGCAGTAAAAACTCCGGGAAGCAAGATTTTTGAGTATGCCAGAAAGAATCTGGATGATATCATTACCGTGCCGGATGAGGATCTGGTGGTAGCTTTTCTGGATATGGTTGAGAACCACAAGATGATCGTGGAAAATTCCGGACTTCTGACAGTAGCTGCCCTGAAACAGCTAAAGGTAAAGAATAGGCGTGTGGTTTCTATTTTGAGTGGCGGAAACATGGATGTGATTACCATGTCCTCCGTGGTTCAGCAGGGACTCATTATACGAGACCGTATTTTCACCGTATCCGTACTTCTTCCTGATAAACCGGGTGAGTTGTCCCGTGTGGCAGATGTGATTGCAAAGAAAAACGGCAATGTGATCAAGCTGGAGCATAATCAGTTTGTTTCCATTAACCGGAATGCTGCAGTGGAACTTCGGATTACTTTGGAAGCTTTCGGAACCGAACATAAAAATCAAATCATAGAGGCTCTGAACGAGAGCGGATACAAACCGAAACTGGTACAGGCAAAGATTTAAAGAACAAAGAATCCTAAAATCCGCATGTTGTGGCATGCGGATTTTACTTTCGGGGTATGCTGATTGGAAAGAACAAAGAGAGGAGCAGGCACATGGGAGAAAATATTGAACGACAGCAGATAGAATTTGAAAACCGTAAAAATATCCGGCAGCGAGTGAAGGATTATATCTTTATTACCATTGCCTCCTTTTTTCATGCCATGGGAGTCAGTATGTTCTCCGATGCCAATAATCTGGTTCCCGGCGGGGTGAGCGGCATTGCGATTCTGCTAAACAATCTCTTTGGTCTGGGAACCGGTACCTGGTTTTTTATTCTGAATGTTCCTATCATGCTTCTGGGATTATGGAAGTTTGGACTGAAATTTATTCTTTCCACCATGTACTGTATTCTCATGACTTCCCTGTTTACCAATATGCTTGCCCCCTTTGGGGCAGCCACCAACGATTTACTTCTTGCCAGCCTGGGGGGCAGTGTATTAATGGCGGTCACCATGGGTGTGATTTTTCAGGCGGGAGCAACAACGGGAGGCTCGGACATTATTATCAAACTGCTTCGCCTGCGGTTTCCCTATATTAAGACGGGAATGCTTTTTTTCCTCATGGATCTGGTGATTGTAGGGGCGGCTGCCGTTGTGTTTAGGGATGTGGATGCGGCACTGTATTCCTTAATCTGTGTGGTAGTAACTTCTTTAGTATTGGATGTGGTACTCTATGGACGGGATGAGGCGAAGGTTATCTATATCATTTCGGATAATGCGGACAGTATTGCCAAACGGCTTTTGGAGGAATTGGATTTGGGAGTGACCTTTATCCAAGGGGAAGGGGCGTACAGTGGCAATAAGAAAAAAGTCATTATGGTGGCAGTGAAAAAGATGATCGCTCCCAGAACGGAAACCATTGTACGGGAAGAAGATCCGGATGCCTTTATGATTGTCACCAGCGCAACGGAGATTTTCGGGGAAGGTTATAAAAGCTATTTCAGCGAAAAGTTATAGACAGGAACTACTAAAATTTATAAAATGATGAGTATGAGTGTAGAGAAAAAGACCAGCGAAAAACAGCGTTTAAATAAATATCTGGCGGCCTGTGGAGTCTGTTCCAGACGGGAAGCGGATAAGCTGATAGAAGAAGGCATAGTCACAGTAAATGGTGTGACTGCCCAGACCGGAGTTCAGGTGGGAAGTGGAGACTTGGTCTGTGTCCGGGGAAAACAGGTGGAGCAGAAGGATGAACGGGTGGTGCTTGCCTATTATAAACCCATCGGAATTACCTGTACCCAGAAGGATGCCCACGCGGAGAAAACCGTAGCCGATGTATTAAAGTATCCGGTACGTGTCACCTACGCGGGACGCCTGGATAAAGAATCGGAGGGACTGTTACTGATGACCAACGATGGCGACCTCATTGATAGAATGATGCGGGGAGCCAATGGACATGAAAAGGAGTATGTGGTTCGTGTGAACAGGGAAGTGACGGATTTATTTCTTCACCAGATGGCTAAAGGCGTCTATCTGGAGGAATTAAAACAGACCACCAGACCCTGTCAGGTGGAACGGATTGGCAAATATACTTTCCGCATTATTCTTACCCAAGGGTTAAACCGACAGATCCGCCGGATGTGCCGTGCCTTTCAGTTTCATGTCATCAGCATCAAGCGGGTGCGGGTGATGAATGTGGAACTGGGGGCTTTGAAACCTGGAGAATACCGGGAGGTGACCGGAGCAGAGAAGGAGAATCTTTATCGGCAATGCAGTATGCTGAAAAACAAATAGAAGCAGGAGAAGGCAAATGGATCGCATCGAGAGAATGAAAGAGCTGGTAGAGCTTTTAAATAAAGCATCGGAAAGCTATTATGCCAAAGATGTAGAGATCATGAGTAACTTTGAGTATGATCGCCTTTATGATGAATTGACAGCGCTGGAAGAAGAAACAGGAATGACTCTCGCCGGAAGCCCAACCTTGCGTGTGGGCTATGAGGCGGTGGATGAACTGCCCAAGGCAAGACATGAGCAGCCCATGCTCTCCTTAGGAAAGACCAAGGAACGGGAAGAACTCCGGGACTGGCTGGGAGATAAAAAAGGAATTCTCAGCTGGAAGCTGGACGGACTTACTGTAGTACTTACCTATGAAAAGGGAGAACTGGTGAAGGCAGTCACCAGAGGAAATGGGGAAGTAGGCGAGGTGGTAACCGGAAATGCCCGGGTTTTTAAAAATGTGCCCTTAAAGATTCCCTATAAAGGAAAGCTGATTCTCCGGGGGGAGGCAGTCATTTCCTATGCAGATTTTGAGAAGATCAACGATCAGATTGAGGCGGTGGAGGATAAATACAAAAATCCACGGAATCTCTGTAGTGGCTCAGTGCGCCAGTTAAATAATGAAATTACAGCGAAACGAAACGTAAACTTTATTGTATACAGCCTGATTCAGGCAGAGAACAGCCCTGAAAACCCGGTGGAGGTATACAACTCCCGAAAAGGTGAATTTGATTTTGTTGCCAGCCAGGGCTTTACAGTGGTTCCTTATAAAGAGGTGACTGCGGACAATATTCTGGATGCGGTGGCATGGTTTGAGGAGGAGATTAAGCACTATGAATTTCCCTCCGATGGTCTGGTACTGACCTACGATGACATTGCCTACAGTATGTCCCTGGGACGGACGGCGAAATTTCCCCGCCACTCCATCGCCTTTAAATGGGCAGACGAGGTGCGGGAAACGGTGCTAAAGGAAATCGAGTGGAGTCCCAGCCGCACCGGACTGATTAATCCGGTGGCAATCTTTGATCCGGTGGAACTGGAGGGAACCACGGTAAGCCGTGCCTCTGTCCACAACATCAGTATTCTTCGTAGCTTAAAATTGGGAATCGGTGACCATATCACGGTATACAAAGCCAACATGATTATTCCACAGATTGCAGAGAACCTGACAGATTCTGATTCTGTGGAGATTCCTAAGACCTGTCCTGCCTGTGGGCATCCCACTGAGGTGCGGGCAGCCAACGATGCGGAATCTCTTTATTGTACCAATCCGGAGTGTGCGGCGAAGAAGATTAAATCCTTTACCCTGTTTGTGAGCCGGGATGCCATGAACATGGATGGCCTGTCGGAAGCAACTCTGGAAAAATTCATTGGACACGGTTTTATCCATTCCTATGTGGATTTGTTCCACCTGGAGCGGTATAAGGATATCATTGTGGAGATGGAGGGCTTTGGAGAGAAGTCCTACCAGAATCTGATGAACAGCATCGAGACAGCCCGGACGACCAACTTACACAGGGTATTGTACGGACTGGGGATTGCCGGAATCGGTCTGGCGAATGCGAAACTGCTGTGCCGTCATTTTGACTATGATTTAGATAAAATCCGCCATGCAACGGTGGAGGAATTCCTGGAGATTGATGGACTGGGAGAGGTACTTGCCAATGCCTGTGCAGCCTATTTTTCTGACAGGGAGAAAATGGAAGGTCTGGATGCCTTACTGAAGGAACTGACACTGGAAAAACCTCAGACAGATGCAAATGCCCAGATATTATCCGGTATGAGCTTCGTGATTACCGGTTCTTTGGAACGGTTTTCCAATCGAAACGAACTGAAAGAACGCATTGAGGCAAAGGGAGGAAAGGTAACAGGTAGTGTTACCGGAAAAACCACCTGTCTTATCAATAATGACATGACCAGTTCCTCATCCAAAAATAAAAAAGCGAAGGAATTAAATGTCCGTATCATTTCGGAAGCAGACTTCCTGGAAGAGTACATGAAGGGAGAAAATTAACGTACCATGCCGATTAAAACACAAAACGACCTGCCTGCAAAGGAAACACTGGAAAGAGAAAATATCTTTGTGGTGGATGAAAACAGGGCAATGCACCAGGATATCCGCCCTCTGCAGATTTGTATTTTAAATCTGATGCCCCTGAAGGAGGACACGGAGCTGCAGCTGCTCCGGGCACTGTCCAACACCCCCTTACAGGTGGATGTGACCTTTATGAGAATGAGTACCCATGTCTCCAACAATACCTCTGCCAATCATCTCAACAAATTTTACAATTCCTTTGACGAGCTGAAGGACAATACCTACGATGGATTGATTATTACCGGGGCACCGGTGGAACACATGGCGTTTGAGGAAGTGGACTACTGGCAGGAGCTGTGCCAGGTGATGGAATGGTCCAAAACCAATGTAACCTCCACCTTTCATATCTGCTGGGGAGCACAGGCTGGTGTTTACTATCATTTTGGATTAAACAAGGTACTTTTGCCGGAGAAACTGTTTGGCGTTTATAAACATAAGGTCAACAACCGTAAGGTTCCTCTGGTAAGAGGGTTTGACGATTATTTTTATGCCCCTCACAGCAGACATACCGCAGTAACTTCCGAAGATATCCATAACTGTGACAAGCTGATTGTGCTGGCAGAATCCGATGAGGCAGGGGTACTGTTGTGCATGACCTTGGACGGAAAGCAGATTTTCGTCATGGGACATCTGGAGTATGACCGCATGACCTTAGACCAGGAATATAAGCGGGATTTGAGCAAGGGTCTGCCCATTCATCTGCCCAAAAACTATTATCCCGATGATGACCCGGAACAGCGCCCCTATCTCCAGTGGCGCGCCACCAGCAACATTCTGTATACAAACTGGCTGAATTATTACGTTTACCAGGCAACACCATATGAATGGGGAAAGATTAAGAAATAAGCGGAGTTCCAGGTTTTACAAGGTTTCCAGAAAAGTGGTGTAAATTGGTATAATTTGGTATATTTTGACACCCCGTGGAGACACAATGGAGACAAATTTAAAACATGGAGACACAAGTCAAGTTAAATCACGATAAGTGGGGTCATATGGACTTAGCACGCTTTATGCAAAAAAGTTAATACTCATACAAATGTATAATTATTTGTACCCAATGATAAGCTCATTAGTATGCATACTAGTGGGCTTATTTTGTGTGCAAAAATAAAAAAAGGAGTGATGATTTTGGCAGGCAGCAAAAAGCTTTGTACATTTGTTGATGTGGACGACTCTACCCCTGTACAGAAACTTTCTGTAACGGATCAGTTGCGTGTGCTGCTGCACCAGATAGCCTACGACGAATCCACAGAATTACAGAACCAGGATGCTGTGGCACAGGAGCGGCTAGTCTTAAAAGCCGACCTGTTGGATTTCTTACACAAGATTTCCGAGCCTATACGCCTTGGAAAGACAACTTCCGTAACAGCCAGGATTGCCAGCAAGTTTCTTCCGGTACTCGACGAAACCTTGCGGTCCCCGACATTGACAAGGTTTTATATCGTGGAAGTAGCAAGACCGAAAATTCAATATGATCTTCCTATAGATGTTTTAGTAAGACTGACCGTAAAGGAGGCTCCCATTGAAAAGAAGTAAATTATTGCTATTAACGGCAATCTGTGTCGTGGCATTGCCGTTTAAATCCCAGGCAGTCACCCTAGGTGAGAGCAGCAGTCCTGGCAGCGGTACTACAAGCAGTTCAGCATCTTCTGACAGTTCTGATGAGAAAGAGATTGATTTAGGTACTTACACACCTAAGGTTACTTCCCTGCACAGTATCAATGCCCTGCTTGCACAGGAGCAGGATATCTATTTCCTGCCATCCCTGGAAGATTTCCCCAGTGATTTAAAAGAGAGCGCCGCCAAGGTTACCAGCAGTGACGGCAAGACGCATTCCTTTGCAGCAGTATACGCCGGTGAATTTGATGGTGAAGTATCCTATGTATCTGCAGATTCCTTTACAACAAAAGACGGACAAAAGATTCCTGGAAGTTCCTCAGACAACACAGGACGGCTCTTAACAACCAAGAAAGTTTATGACAGCACAGACAGCTCAAGAGCATTGACGCTGATGGGATATGACTTACTACTGCGCAATGAGTACTGTACTATCACGACTGACGGTAAGAGTGTATCTGCTACTTATGTACCGGATATGGTTGGTAACTCAGAACTGAACGCCCAGACTGTTGTAATGGATATTTACAAGGCGATGTTACAATATGAGTGGGATATCCAGTTTGCATGGTGTAAGGATGACAGCATCAGGTTACAGTCCCACCCGATACAGGAGCAGATCCAGGTGCTGACGACAGCAAAAGGCATCAATACGACAGAGGGAGCAACCTGGGTATGGGCATCAAGAAGTAACCCGGAATTGTACTGGGATAGATGTTATAAGGATTACATCTTCGATAATGGCGCGCATAACGCTACAACCAGCTATTCTATGCCTGGTACCAACACTTCAGTCAGTTTCACGAAGCGCAAGACTGACAGGGTGACACTAGGTGAATTCTGTGCTATAGCACGTGCTGTAATGGAACTCTACGGAGAACCTACGATTACTGAACGCGAAGAGCAGCTGATGCTGGAAAATTATGGCGTGGTAATACCGACAAACAACAGTGACGAGATTACCGAGAGTATCCGGTATCTGGCAGCAAAAGGAATACTTGATCCTACGGATCTTGATTTCAGCAAGTATGTTACTTTTGCTGACATAGAGGTACTGCTGTTACGGATCTGTGATACAGACTCCCGGCTGACCCTGAAAGAATTAAATCATTATCTGCCTGCAGTACTGCAAAAAGCCGGCTATGTGAACACAAAGGTAAGTCTTGATACTTCAGGGTATTCGGGACTGGACGAGCTGGCGAATCCACAGGCGACTCCTTATAACACGTACCTGATTGCGACAGATGATAAGGTAACGAATTCTGCTTACACATCAGGAGGCCGGACTTATCTCAAATCAGATCAGTTCTGCGTCGTGTCTGGCGGGACATTCTTAGAAGAAAGCAGTGGATTCTACTATGACGGAATCAACAATGACGGATATTATGTTTTCCGGATAGATGCAAATGCTTCTGGAACATTAAATATCGGACATACCTACGATGACGGAACCGGACAGCTACAGATGAAAGTATTCAATCTGACAGCTGGTGGCGGTGTGTATGAAGTGGATAGCAACGGCAGCAGCTCCCTTGTGCGCCACACTTTTGATGAGAAAGATTACCCGGAAACCTATCTCGACACAGAGAGACGGAAGACTTCGATTCTGACAAAAGCACAGCTGTCCGGGACATTGCACTGGTATCAGGTAACTTTAACAAGTACCTATGCCAAAGACTCAGCAGAACTGTTTAACGAACTGACGGATGCTACTTATGACGGGGAGCCAATTGGGGATAAACTGACGACGCTGTTAACCAGTCTGACCAATGAACCGGTTGCAATCACAGATAGTGTGAAAGCATGGTGGTACTCTGACAGTGGTGGTATTGTGTCGACAAATGCGAAAGGAGATCAGTGTCTGATCTATACTTTTATTTTCCAGACTACTGACGATGAGACTACGTTCAGCCGCAAGTTATCCTTTCAAAAAGCAAACATCGTAAAGCAGGACGGATTCTTCAAACCGGATGGGAAGTCGACACTCGTTAGTTACAGCTATCTGAATGAACTAGGTCTTGTGACAAGCATATCCAAAATCAATGATTCCGACGACTGGATGATATGCTGCAACGGAGACTACCTGGGAAACATCTACCTGCTAAACAGCATTGGCAAGATCATTGTCGGAAGTATCATGTATGATGCAAACGATGAAATACTCTGCTATAACCTGGACGGTGAGTTGTACATCAATTACCGAGCATGCCTTGGCTGGACAACAGATACCTTTACACTGACCTCTAAGGAGGGAGTTGTACTTGGAACCAAAACTCCAAATACTCTGGCGCGTTCCAGTGCCGTGATCAAGACAGATGCTCCAGATGCTGCTCTGACTATTGGAACATTGACAGATGCTTCCAGTAATATAACCTATCTGAACCTTAGCAGCACATATCCGCTGAATAACTGGATGATTGTGCCAAGTCCCTACAATTCCAATACAGCAGAAGAATCCGACGAGTTGTTTATCTGGCACCTGCGTAAGACAACGATTGATGGAAAGCAGCTGGATCTAGGAGACGATACTGTAGCTCGTGATAATTTTAAATCGTACACAGGAATTGATGTCAGTGGTGTATCTACAGACTACCATCTGAGTAACGTACATCTGGATAGGAGCAATCCGCCGGAGGGATTTACTTATAAAGTAAACAGTATAACTGACAACGGTCGTAAACGCAGCACAGTTGTCGGCTGGCTGTATACACCACCAGTAGCTTCGTCTACAGATGTATTTGCAGCATACTATGATCTTGCCGATACAGCCTATACGCTTCCTATTGTGTATGATGGAAGCGGTCATTTGTGGAACATTAACAAGAATGTATGGACTGTGCAATTACAGGAATACCCACTGGAGTACGGATACTATCCTTATTCCGCGGCATCTGGCAATGTACGCGACATGCAATTCATGGCAGTACCAAAAGGTATTGATTCATACACAAAAAGCTCTGCCCGGTATGATACAGCTACCGCTCAGGTAACAGCTGCACCAACCAACCTGTTTTTAATGTGTCTTCCAAATGCATTGAAAGCATCCTTGGCAGATACGGATGGAAGCAGCATTTATTACGGCACATCTAAGTGCATATTTGAATCTGACAGTAATTCTTACAATCTCAAAATCGGAAACATTAAACTAAATAACCCGGGCACTGATGTGTACAAAGTATTTAATGGTGTTCTGTCTAGTGTCGTTTATAGCTGTTATCCAAATACTACGGCAGGTAATACTGTGACGGAACAGGATGCAAGCAGCGGTAATATTCTGGAAGCCGTACAGGATGCTGCTGCACAGGTTGACTGGGAACAGTTTAAATTGTCGCATATGTTGAACGCTACGGACAATACGCTATCCATTTTGTTGATATTCGTACTCAATGTTTTGCCGCGGTTTTTCATTCTATGGTTCTTGGCACTGACTCTTTTGGCTTTGATCAAGAATGTAAAACTTTGGTGCAGATTTAACGAAAATGTCTTCGATATCTATTCACTTCTGACATTTGGACGGCAAAGCTACGCGACTATCAACGTACGCCGAGTCATCATGCAGAGTATCTGCTATATGGCTATGTGCTACATTTTTATGGATGGGACATTGTTTAACTTTGTAATCTGGTGTGGTAAATTATTTGTTTATCTCGGACAGAGATAGGAAGAGGAACGCATGAAAAAAATACTGAAACAGTTTTTCACGTTCGCATGCTTCTTCATTATCGGAGTCGGTGTATTGCCCCCTGTCATTGCACACGCAGACACGGGTGATGCCATCAATGATATTCTGGAGGGCGAACGTTATGTTGGAGCAATCAGCTCCATAAAAGGAATCGTACAAAATATAGATAAATTCACGATCTGGATTACAGCTTTGATAGCTTATTCAGTAATCACCTTTGCAATGTTAAAAATCTTATTTGCAGCCGCTTATGTGGCGTTCCCGAAATTCTGTGACGCTGTGCATGAAGCACACCAGAAACAGAATCTGGATGCGCTGGTTGGTGTAGCTGGCAAATTCAAAGGTGGGAAAGCAGTTCCCAGCAGTTCGGATCTGTCCACCTTAAAACAGTTCTTCCTTGGGCTGGTGCCTGATATCAAAGCATTTACGGATTTTGAAGATGAGACCATAGATCCAAAAGGATTCTTCTTAAAAGCAATTCCGGAAGCAATGGTCTTAGTCATCATTGGTATCTTTTGTTACAACGGGTATAGTCGTGATCTGGCTGTTAAGGTTGGACAGTTTGGTTCTGAAGTATTTAATCGAACCATGGATGCTGCTGATCCAGTAGGCTTAGTGGAACGTATTACCAGTTCCGGTGGCATGCCTGATTTCCAGTATGAGAATTATGCAAACACACAGGAAGAAACCTATTACAAAGTTTCAAAGGCAATCTACTCTGCGGTCCAGACAAGACATACAGACATGAAGACGACAGATGGAAAGCAGTATGTTGCTACCTCTATTGAAAATCAGGTAGTGAGTGCACTCGATTCCACAATCAGTACCTATTGCCAGGATACTGACGATAACAGCTGGTCAGTCTCTGTAAGTGGTAAACTGCAGATGGTTCCAAGTACTACATCTGACTTGATCAAAGTGACTACTGAAAAGACTGAGAAATCTGAGTCTGCCACAATCAGCTATTACTATGATTACGGAAGCTTAAACCTTGACGGAATTTCTCTGATTGAGAAAGGTGGAAACTACATCCGTGTAACAATTACTTACACCCGCAAGCTGTCAGATACTGCCACTACGGGAGGAACATATACAGCAGCATCAGGTGCTACAAGGAGTTCAGAAGCAAAAGTATTTTCAGTAAACTGTAGTGCTGCACAAAACAACGGTGGATCTTTAATTGAAGCGTTAAAGGTAGCACCTACAGATGGCGGTCACTTCATGACTACTGGCAGTGGTTCCAGCAGTTATCTAAATTCGAACTATAAGCAGGGTGGAAGCAGTTCAAAGAATTATTCATTCTTAGAGGTTCCAGCGGGCACACAGGTCGGTGTCGAGATAGAAGTACCCAATATCTATTTCGTCGGTTCCGATGGTGTGCAGTATCCTGTACGTATTATCGTTAATCCAACATAAGGAGTCATTATGACACAGAAACGTATGCTTGGGTTACTTACAGCAATTACCTTAGTTGCAGGGGTGTTAAGCCCCTGCGGCATGGTTTATGCTGAAGATGATCCCAAAAGGGTTTACACTGTACCCGATAACAGTGGACAGACTTTCGATCCTTTATCTGATACCTTACTAACTTTAGAAAATTCTGATTACCAGCCAGCAGATGATCCGTCTGCTACAGCAGCTCGTATACGCAATTATGATGCGCGGTTCGCTTTACTTTTGGCAGGAGCATTCGCTCCGTCTGCGATGGATGGTAACACTTCATATATCGCAGCTATAGATTTTTCAACGGAGACTATGACAGATGCCGGGATACTTAACAAGCATCTTAGTCAGTATTACAAAAACTCATGGGATGAGACGGCAGAGAATCTTACAGGCAGTAAGAATTACGGGTTTGAGTTTCTTGCAGGCTACCAGATGATACAGGCGTCGCCTGAACTATTTGATGCACTGGTCAATACAGTACTGGAATTTAACATATATTCCAGTAAATATCTGGACACGGTAGCTCAATACTATGTAGATAATGCTACGCTGTCTTCTGATTATTGCAAGGATTTGGCATCTCTGCACACTGTCATTGAATATAATAACAAGCTTTGTCCGGGTGCAGAGACACCACTATTCTCAATTCTCAACTACTGGTATGAGAAAAAAAGTTCAGCTGGATATTCACTGAGTGATTTATATGCACTGTCTACAAACGGGTCTATCGAAGTGAAAGAGAGCACTACCTCCTACAATACTGTGTACTCACAGCCGCTTACAGATTTCTACACAGTGCAGCGTACATTCCTGCTAGATCGTTTTGTTAAACCACTGACCGATGAAGTTGGTGGATATGTTACTCTCGGTAATTACATTATCGAGGGTATTGCAAAAAGTTCCACGTATATTCCAATGCAGACCAATGTCTATACGGCAGATGTTATTACAGAGAATGATGAAGACTTTCTGGATAACTTCCATTATAAATATGGATTCATGCGTAAGGCACTTTACAGAGATACGAGTGCAACGGCTGCTGTTGATTACTACACTGCAAGCGGAACGCTTTCTTCGAATCGTGAAGTCTGCACTCTGCGAGACATTCTCGAATCAGGCGATAAAGATTTAGTACTCTATGTTGGAACAAATTTTTACAATTCGGATCGGGCACAGGAACTTTACAATACAGATTTAAGCGCTTACCGTGATTTTCTGACGGAGGCAAATTCCTCTTTATCTAGTTACCTGGACAATGTATCTGGTACTGCAACAACGGATACGGACGCGTCCAACAGCTTTAATCTGTCGCAATGGTTTGTAAATAATGTCACGAGTTTAATCCGAGTCGCGACATCGGATATCGATGCCAGCCCGGTTGAGATTGCCAGATACAAACGGATTATCACACATGCGCTGAATTACACAGACAGCTTCGAGTGGGATACCTTTGTTAAAAACACTGGTGACAGTTATTCCAGTGACATACGTTCTGCTTTAAGTAAAATCGGAACGGAGAAGAGTGATGCCGATTTCAAGCCGGATGCTGATTTGAATAATCGGATCCTTACTGATAATCTAGACACTTATGTGTTAAGTAGCGGAAAGATTAAAGATTATCTGGATTGTATGACAAACTATTCTTTTACTGATTACGACAACAAGGACTCGGAAGTGCAGGCGCAGGCATACGATGACTACACGCCAATGTTAAGTGCAGCCTATGTTTCTGCTATCTACCGTGACCCCTATGCATTCTCTATCAGTAACTATGCGTCCGGATGTAACATGCCTGTATTCATGGCGTCAGATGACTTGTGTGGAGTATCAGGAGCAGAGCAGTATTATAAGAACTCTTTGTTGAACTATGCGTTAATTAAGAATCTGTCTGCCATGGCACAGATATCCTACAGCTATGTGTTTGACCTAGATGCCCCGGTGTACATGGATGTTTATGGAAATATCCTTACGGAAAACGGGACAGTAGTCATTCCTGCAGCATGTAATGCAACACTATTCCCCGATGGTTACAATGAGCATGCATATACATTGGGATTTAGTGCGTGCTACGGAAAAGATTATACGATACCTGGGGCTGTGAAAGGTGCCGATGATGTACTGTTACCTGCTTTTGTTTATGACTCTGCATCAGACAGCTGGTTACAACAGGAGCGTTTACTGGAGTATGAAAATACTTATGTAAATATTGCACACCCGTCACTATATAATCAGGGAACAAAGAATGTTGTAAGTCAGTTGTTCAGTTCCTATGTGGCACCGAGTTCAACAGATGCCACAAACGTAATCTGGCCGTGTTTTGTAAACCTTATTAACGAAGTAATGCGTGGCGCCCCGATTGCTTACATTGACAAGAGTGTTGATGTGTATTACGGTGACAATGCTCTGGAGATGGGAAAGTTACTGGCAGCAGCAAAACTGGAGACCTTATCAGATACCATAAACAGTGGTAGATTCGGCAACACATTACTTGCCATTCCGAATCTTGCTACAATGGAGCACCTGGACGAATTGGTAGCACTGTTGCTGAAATTGTTTGTGGTAATCATGCTTGCAGCTGTTTTCTTTATAACAGCGAGAGATGTGCTTAGTTCCGTATTTGGACTTAAGTCAGTTCTGCGTGTGATAGCAGTTATTATCATCTCAGTAGTTGCAATTGCTGGTGTACCAGCGCTATTCCAGGCGTCTTACTACACAGCTAATAAACTGCTTTTGCAGAATGAAGCAGAAGACATTGTTATGTACAATCTCGAAAAAGACGAGAGCGGTGTTGAGGTTGGCATTGTTTCGACTGAATTAAAAGACAGTGATAATAATATCATGATTCAGTTGGATTGGATTAACGTACCATGGTATGAACGTTTTGAGAATGTACTGTTAGGTAATGCAAGTAAGACAATATCGGACATGCGGGAAGATGCTGTATCGAAATCGATCGTCGCTACTCAGCCAGATGTCAAGGTTTATAATGATGGCGTTTATATGGATGTATACGATGTTTTCAAAAGTGTTGATATAGATTATACGTTTATGGACCGTTCCGAGGATCAGATTGACGGACTGTACTTACATAGTAATGAGAGTGCTCAGACACTGTCGTTCTACAGCCCTTACTACGTGATTCTCCAGTCACTGGTTGCGAATGTTAATGCATACAATTACGCAAAGGAGTCTTACGTATACACGACGAAGTATATGTCAGGAAACAGACTAAAGACAGTCGGGCTTTGTGAAGCGTATTTTACTTCCACCGATTTTGTGGAGTACTCTTCAGATATTGCACGACTGAATGAAATCTACATGATTGATGATGTAGATAACTATACGCGACAGCGTATCTTCGATGAACAAGATATTGAAAACATGTCCAAATCACTGTGGTATTCTTCTGCAATGAGTGATGAAGCAATTTCAAAACGCATCCAGTCGATTGATGAATATTGCCGTTCTTTCGTAGCTGACCATAAAGACATGTTAGCGAAAGTTTCAGACGAAACATTTCTGAAAGTAATGGCAATGTCAGTTGCTATGCAATACAATAAAGCATTTGGTGTGAGAGTGGCGAATTGTTACGAAATTTACAATATCGACATGAACGATCTTTTACGCCTGTGCTTGATTGATGCGAACACAGCTATGCTGACCTCGCCATTAAGCTTTGCTAGATTTGTTTATACATACGGCGGAGAAGTATCAATCTATGCATCTGCGCTGCTTATCATGGTAATGTTTGTTGGCGGTTTTATCAAGCCAATCTGCATATTGATAGCGTACGCCGCAATCATGTTAAACCTGATCGTGTATAAGCTGTTTCGTCCGCAAAGTACATCTATGCGCGGATTCCTGACAGCAGTGCTGTTATTGTGTGGTACAAATATACTGCATGCGTTTCTTATTAAGCTGTCTGTGTTACTGCCAAATATTGGTATTCCGATGATTGGGTGTATTCTGATAATGCTGGTTACCCAGATAGGTTATCTGTTGTTACTTGCATATATAGTAGGTGTTACAGTCTACAAATGGAAAGACTTGGGTTATGCAAAATATCAGGAGAGCTTGACAAAAATTTCTGATAAGTTAAACAGAAACTCAGGTAGTAACCTAAATAGTAATATTAAACATCACGAATCCAACTGGGATTATTACAATGATTTGGTGAATCAACATAAAGAGAGAGGTAGATAATGGCTATTCAACAGAAACCAACAGTTGGAATGCTGCTTGATATCAATAACTACAGCGGAGAGCATTCTGGAAGATTAGGACCATGGATTGCCACAATAGCTTTTCTTGCAGTGCCGCCTATGCTATTTGTATATTTTGGACTGTATCAGGTTGTGCCGGTATTTATTGCTATACCGGCATACTTGTTTTTAGCTGTGCGCATTTTACTGATAATACCTGGACGGGAGAAGTATCGGTTAGAGGGTTACAAGAAAGTATTAAACGGCATCTATACTGAGATTTCTTCCATGTTGCGAGTTAAACAGATTTATGATGATGGTTGTACCGAGTTTGTAGATGGTACAATCCATTATTATGTTGTAGCCTTAAACAATACAATTGAGGACAAGAATCAGCATGCGCGAGAACTGGAAAGATGGTTGGCTAGTGTTGTTGGAGATTGTGAGTTTAATATTTACATTCCCAACATTATCGACGCACCAATGCTTATGTCTTATTATGACAAAGTAAATGCATTTTCTAGAAATGAATCAGCAAATAATTTCGTGCAGGTAATCGACACGCTGCAGGATTTGGTACGAGATACCTCGCTGCTTCAGTTACAGATATTTGATATTAAGGGTTATCGGAGTGACTGGAAGACGATACGTGCGCAGATAGATTCTGCAGTCCTTGATGCAAATAAATTGTTTAAATATGTATATCGTGTTAACAACAGCGAAGCAATCAACGCTATCATCAATAGGGATATAGATAGTGTTGTAATTGTAGATGACATGCTGCGAATGAAGTACAGAACCGGCGCATATGCTTCCTCTGAAGTACTAGCCTGGGATGATACGGATTCTGAAGTCAGCATTGGAGACAACAAGCAAACATCTGTATTACCTCCAGAAAAAGAGAACTCTTTTCACATAGCTTACACAGATGAAAAGGATTAAGTGAGGTGATGCCTATAAGAAATTCCTCTATCCAAATTTCTTATAGGAGGTTAAGTACTTGAACACAGATGAACTATGGATACAGTTCAAAATGTATGGGGATCGTACTGCAAGAGATGAGTTGATCTCGCAGTACATAGGTTACGCAGAAGCTTTGGCAGCTACGGAGTTTCGCAAAGACAATCATGGATTTACTTATGATGAAATATTAAGTAACGCGTATTTAGGTTTGATTGATGCCGTGGAGAGATACACAGGCATTAACGATGCTACCTTTTTGACATATGCGCGTACGCGAATACGTGGGTCTATTATTGACGGATTTCGGAAAGAGGGTACAATTCCAATGCATCTGGTACGTTGGAGAAAACGTTTGACGGAAGATAAATCACCGTGTGAATTGTGTAAAATGTACCACGTAAGTGAACAGCAGTTGCGTATCATTAAGGATGCAATAGACGGTTTCAGTATCGAATATGTGGGAGATGATAACAGCAGATTCGATGCCTACTTTGTTGACAAATATGATAATGTGCTGCTACGTATTGATATCAATAATGCTATGCAATCGCTTTCTTCTAAAGAAAGGTCACTTCTTTATCTGTATTATTTTAAATCCATTCCTCAATCAAGAATTGCTGAGTACTACGACTGTACAGAAGCAAACATCAGTGGGCTCAAAACACGAGCCCTTAGGAAATTAAGGAGATACTTTAATGAATAGAACTATTGTTATAGTATCTGGGTTCCTGGACGCTAGCGTCCAGGAATACCAACCGGATGCTACTTTTAAGATGTTCAAAAGCTTAGAGCAACTTGATGATTACCTACAGACAGGTGCAATACGCGCAACTATTATGTATGTGACATCTGATGTTATTACATCTGCGAATACTAGCTTGAGCAGACTTGTAGATATTACGAGTAACAATGCATTCTTTAAAGCAGATGCTATTCAATATTTGACAGAACCTGGCGAAGAGAACACGAAAGCTCTTCGCTATTTAATTGCAGAAAATAATTTAGATAATTGGCAGATTGTTGAATGCACGTTAAATCGTGCATTTGTGAACAATTATATAAATGGAACCATAGATGTAGATGAAGATAGTGTGCATAAAAAAGCTATCTACAGACGCCCTCGTGCAGAGTACATTAAGCAGAGCATGCGTAACAATCCCACTCTGGATGAATCGTATAAAGCTGACGAACAGATTCTGATGAATATTCCTGATGTTGAAGTACCTCAGACAGAAATACGATATTCAGAGGGTGAGTCAAAAATTGTCACAATTGCTGGGTGTCATCGCAATGAGAGAACAGCATTCGCATTACTAACAGCGCAGTACTATGCACTGACAGCTAAGACTCTTATTGTGGAGAGTGATGAGGATTATCATTTACTGACGGAGTATGTAACCAAATCAGATTTAACAGAAGTGACTGATTATTACATGGTAACAGTCTCAGATCTGTACAGTGATCTGGAGGGTACCTTGGACAAGATACGAGAGTCTGCTGCAAATCTGATTATTGTAGGCTGCATTCGCAGAGAACCCTACAGTTATGATTTTTTTACAAAGTTGCTTATGTACCTACTGGATGACTGTATAGACTACTTTGTATTTGAGAAGGATGTCGTTGATATCAGTCCTACAGAAAAATTTACACTTGTTGTACGTGATACAGTAATAGGTTGTCTTGAAGCGACAGCAAACCTACCATTAGCCGGCACACGTAACGGTCATTTTGTAGGTGTTAATCTACAGGATATTCCTGATATACATTTACAAAACGGTACAGTAATGTCAACAATTCTTTCTGATTTACTGAGTACGAATGACATTGTGTGTCCGGTAGTAACCATCACAAGTCTTAGACTTGCAACCACAGCTTATGATTTAGGAGCTTTGTTATAAGGAGACTTTATGAAATATGTAGCTTTACCTGCTGTAGATAACGACATTCTACTTCGAGGTGATATTTGTGTAACCAGTGTAGCGGAGCTTTATCGTGCACTTGCTGATCGTGACTGTACGGAGATTTACATTACACGAGCATTCGCAGACCAAAACTTTACTTACACAGCACTCTGTGAATTTGTGGAAAATTCAAGCGCTGTTGCGCCTCAGATCGAAATAACAGTGGAGGATACTTATTATAATGACACGATGCTTACAGTGAAACGGCTTCAGGAGTGTCGCAGTACGGAAGAACTTCTGTTCTTACTTGAGAAATATCCTACTCGAATCATGGCAACTCTGAAAGAGTTAACAGCCTATTATAGAGATACAAAAGATGAGTTGACAGCGGCAAACAACAAATTGGCAACAGTACAGATGGCTGTGGTTAATGCTAATAAGGCCGCGTCTGAAAAGGATATTGAAATAAATGCATTACAAACAAAATGCAACGAACTAGACAGTAAACTCCAGGTGCTGGTAAACAGGTTGAACTTCTCGTACGAGCAGACTGTGCATCCTGATAAACTATTCACCTTGGAGGAAAATCATTACAAGAAAGTATTATACCTGAAAGAGGTATCACGTGTACATTTCACGGACACTCTCGTGTACTACTTATGCGAGATTTTAAAGACTCTTTACAGTATGCCGGTCAGGTTTATTGTCATTGAGCCTTACTATAATTACGGGAAAGCAAATCTTTATCCGAATTTGAAACCACACTGGAATCTGACTTACAGAGATGTGTTTTCTGGGAACATCTTCATGGCGGGCTTTCAGCCAAAACTTATGGAAGATATTCTACGTAATTCCAGTCATGTAGAATACCTAGTTATTTTAGATCGATGCGGAATGGATTGCATGCACGTAGATTACATGAATGTAAAAACAGTGTATTTAGCATCTGATGTGAATGATTTGCCGGAGGGTTGTGCGTCAGAGGATTGTATTACATACGATAAAGATACGCTACACATATCATACATCGACCAGTTTGAGACATTGAGTCCAGAAAGTCGCATACAGATGTACTCAGCAATGCCAGTGACGCAGAAACTGATTGAATACTTAGAAGCCTAGTAGGAGAGAATTTGAATGACCAATAAATATTATACTGTAGACAAAGAAGATTTGTTCGTTAGCGATAGTATTGTGTGCCCGTTACATAAAGTGAAATATGTAGCAGAGATAAAGCGATACGAATCTAAAGAAATGCAAGATGCGTGCGAAGCACTTATGGGAGCTACTGTTATTAAGTGTAAGCCGATATATCTGGAGTCCGGACTGTTAGTAGGGTTAGTATATAGAGCGCATACTGGAGAACGTGCGACCTGTGTCTTATTGTCTACGTTAGACGAGAGGGCACTGACTGAAAGCACGTTTTCAAAATTGTTCTCATATGATGACAATCGCGATTGTTATGTAGCAGATTCCGCACAATTCTACCGATTTCATAACTCAATTGTATGTGTGCCTAAATCTACTACAGCTGTTGCACAGGCATTCTTTACTGTCAAATTTGAAGGAAAGACAGTCATTGTGTTGCATCCTATATTAAAGAAAGTATGCAAATTGGGTAACTGGTATTACGAAGATGATATTGAAGAGTTAACAGAATTAGTTAAAGGTACAGCTACAGAAACTGCGTCTTACAGACTGCGCTATTCTAAAGGAATTGGCATTGTTGACAAGAAAGTTAAATGGCATGACTCGATCAGCATAACTACTGCGGCATTATTAGTAGATTTCGCGACAAACACTGAGCACGAAAAGTATTACATCCCTGTCTTCAATAATACAGACTATATGCCCATTGGATATGTGCGTAATGATTGCCAGGAATACATCGACAACAAGAATAATGTATACGCCATCAGACGCCCTGGCATTCAATATAGTTTAAAGCAGGCAGCTGTGAAATGTGTATTGGATGCTGCTGCTTGTAAATATTTAGCAACGTTGGTAAAGGCAGGTGAGATTAGTTGAAGCAGCAGGATGACAAATCTATTGCCGAGGAGTTAATTGAACAGACAAAAGAAACAAAGAAGAAAGAACGTTTCTTACGCACGCGTATGTGGATATCTACGTTGATGTCATTGTTCTTCAATGACAGAGGCACAATTCCACCAAATATTGGCAACAATGTTTTAGTCACGAATAATGTCGTACTGACCAAAAATAGCCTTACAGCCTATATCCAAATAAAGGAGTTTTCAGAGGCAACCTATGAATTTTTCTTTTCAGATTTGGTTAAAACGGTGAAAGCGCGGTGTCCTGGAATATATATTGATATCACGGTTAAGTTAAAGAAATACTATCCGGATTGTAGTAAAAAATCCGGAGGTATCAGAAGTAGAGAACAGAGTTGGACAGCTATCCTGAATAATCCATTGTCACCTCAGTCAATGGCGCGCCGTGCGGCAAGATGTCTGTATTCTCTGGAAGTAGCACGAAGTGGTGTACAGTTATACAAAGGGCGCACTTACATCAAGATTCATGCCAGGGATAATACTACGTTGCACAGCGGTGTGAAAGAAGTGCTCAATTACCTAAATTCTATGGACTGTGCCTATAAGCGGGTCAGCAGTAATTTGGAAGAGCATGTAAGGTACGTGAGTATGCTCAGTGATCAAGCACCTCAGCACTTAAAGGATTTTCCAGCGCAGGTGTATTCCCTAGCTACGCTAGCTGAGTGTATGCCTGTCACGCAAGGCATGAACGACTCTACCGGAACATTACTTGGATATGACATGCAATCTGGGTATCCTTATTGTGTGGATTTCAGATCTACGGCAAACGCTAAGAACATCATGATCGAAGCACAGTCTGGATTTGGTAAAACGTTTATCGTCGAATACTGGCTATTACCATTCTGGGCAGATGGTTACAACTTATGTCTTATGGATATCAAAGGAAATGAATTCGTAGCAATAACGAAAGCTTTGCACGGTATTATCTTATCGTTGCGGAATTCAGCAACCCAGTATCCGAACACATTTGTCTGGGATAAAGAAATGATCACTGACGGTGAGTACGGCAATTATGCCAGCTCCTGTAAAGCACTAACCCGTGAGTGGCTAATGATTCTGTGTAATCTGGAAGAAAGTGAAGTGCCTATCGCTGAAGCTTTTGTAGATGAAGCACTTGGCAGTTTTTACACTACGTTAGGCGCGCTTGACCGTAACCCAAATACATGGTCACGCACGAAAAGCATCTCACCCTTTACTTTCTATGAGTTTCTTCTGCGTTTCACAAGTAATGAGATTCGGCGAAAATATCCGATAGCGTCACTTGTGGTCGATCGACTAGCAATATTCTTGGCAAAGGGTGGTTCCTATAACTATATGTTTAGCGAGCCTTTCCGTATGTCAGAGTTATTGAACACTAAAGTGTTAACATTTGATTTCGGAATACTGGATTCAGCTACGGTACAGAATCCTGCCGTCTTCAAATACCATGTGTTCTGCATGAAGTACATCAATAATGCTTTTGTCAGCAGTAAGAAAAGTCGTGGAGAGTGGACAGTGAAAGTACTAGAGGAGTCACAGATAGTAGGAGATTATCTGCTATCTATTTATGCACACGAAATGACAATGCGCAGATCGCAGAATCAGATAACAATTCTTTTAGGAAACTCAGTAGCTGCACTGGCTAATAACCCAGTTTCCCGTCCGCTTTTAGAAAATATCAATCTTATGGTTTTAGGTCATCTAAATAATTCCAGCCGTACTTATTTAACAACTGAATATGGTTTATCAGATCTTCATGAGGAACTGCTTGAGAAAATTCAGAAAGATACGGACATGCTGTACACATTCTTGATGATTAACCGGATGGAGAAAAATGCAACGACTGCGCTATTGCAGGCTCCTGTGTCAGATGCAGTTAGAAACAGTAGTTTATTTAAAGTCGTAGATACGGAGGAATAAAATGCGTAAGAACTTAGCAGTATCCGCAGTGTCTGTGATTCTGATACTGACTTTTGTCCTGACGATGGTAACCATGATGACAGATGCTTTTGTGTCGTTTTCCACATCTATCAGTGGTAAGAATTTTCTTCCGACTACAGCCACATCATATACGCTGGCGCAGCTGACCTCTTCAGAATTAACGGAAAACGCAGGAGTAGCCGTACCTGGAATCGGTAAAAGTAACCTTAGCATCAACACGAATACTGATTCCTGGTACACAGATATTTCTCGAGATGCCAAACCTGGACAAGTAGTTGAAAACGTTGCAGGGTTTTCTTTGTACAACGGATTGCCATGGGCAGCGGACAGTAATACCTATCTTTATCAGATACGTAATGCTTATGATGATATTTACGAGCTGTATGACAAAGCAGGTATCAGTTACAAGAAAGTAAGTACTGCGCAGGTAGTGAACTCTAAGTACGGGAAGACATCTTACTATACGATCGATGATGTGAAGTGCGTGCCTATATGCACTTCACCTGCAATGATTTGCAAAAGATATTTTAAAGATTACTCAATGTTGCAGTCAAGCGCCCCCGGTGATTCAAAATCGAAGAACGGTAGTTACAAGTTGGCAATCGTTCTGTCTCCAAAGTCTGCAGATATTGGTGATAGCAGTCAGTATTTATATCTACCTGCATCGAAAGTAGATGCAAAAGCACATACGTTCTATGGAGGTGTTGTCCAAACAAATGTAGCATTACGAAATCCGACTACGGTTGAAATATCACTTAACTGGGATGGTAAGGTGGACAAAGGAACTGCCAAGTACTTCGATATTTCCGGCTATAACGAAGCTTCTTCTATGTTGAGAGATATAGAAAAAGAAATCGAATCTTCTAGGCTTGTGAACTTTAACATGGGTAGTTGGGCAGGAAGTTATCTGGAAACCTACAACTGGCCATCAGATTTATTAAATCTGGTCAATTCGTCAGCATCTAAGTACAACATCGTTGGCGTAGTAGTGTGGGGAGACTCTTTATGATGAAACGTAGAAATTTAGTACCGCGGGCAGTTGGAGGAATCATAGTGCTTGCTATGCTATTAGCATTGGTTGTGTTCTACAATACAAGCGTTGATGGGAACGTAGTAGCACAGTATTACTTTAACCAGACAATAGTCCGCGGTGGGACAATGACAGAAGTGCTTGCACTAACCTCAACTGGAGATAACAACGCCAGCACAATAAACGTGCCTGGAGTGTCTTCATCCATGTGGCGAAACAATGCAGACTACATTGGACAGAAGCAAATATTAGCATCGCAGGGCAGGAGCACAGATGCTTATTACGCAAATAAGTTAATGACAGTCACGATAAATGGTCATCTTTTTTGTTATGAAGTGCAAAGCTCGAGCGGTGCCTGGGGAAGTTATCAACCACCTAGCAGCACGGGTACAATGGGATCATCAGGGTGCTTCTTCTACGCGGCTTGTGCAGCAGCGACAAATTTGCGCGGGAGTATATACACTGTTGAGGATTGCATCCGCGATCTTGGCGGGGATATCTCTACAGATGCAAATGGCGTCTTTATAGTGAATAAATCCCCTATTAAAAATCTTATGGGATCTGCGCAATTACTGTCAAAGATTCTTGAAAATGCGGGAGTCAGTGCTGAAGTGACCACGGTCGATGCTGTCAATGTTAATGATATGAAAGCTGGTGCGACCTATCTGATACATGCGAAAGATGCAGTAGGTTCTTCTAGTCAATTGCGCACTGGAAGTGAACATTGGACTTGCCTACCTGGTTGCTACACGGATGCTGGAGACGAACAGATTATTGTTTTGTGTAATGCTAAACGTGCAAACCATTTTGGAGTCAGCGAGTTCAGTAAGTTGAACCATGTGTACAAGATAACATTAAAGTAGGAGATGATTATTATGAAACGTAATAAGTATATTCTACTGGTAGCAGTATGTATTGCACTGCTTGCAGTGATTGCAGTAGTAATCCATTTCAATACTACAAATAAGGATATGAAAGCTACGGAGGTAGCATCCGGTTATTATACATACGATGCGGATGTTACATCAGGAACAGTAGTTGTTGCAGACTATATGCACTCTATTGGAATCGACGGCGTAGTAACAGAATGCAATGCCGACAATGATACCGGAGATATACCTGATATCGTCTTAGATAACGGTGACTCGATTTACTATGTAATTATGAGCAATGAAAATTGTTATGTCGCTGTTATCAGAGCAGACGGCTCGATAGATTACGAACAGGAGTATTAAATGCGTCTTAAGATAGTAATAGGTGCTTTAATCGTAGCAGTAACTGTAAACATAGTATTAGTGTTTACTTTGAATAAGTCAGGCGTTAAGGCGTATACAGAAGCTGTATATGGATACCCAGCAACTACTGAAGATTACCAAGGAGTTTCAGATGGGAAGTTCAAACGTTCAGTTGCGCAAGACTCATCAGCAGACTATGGCGAGGTATTTTATACGAGCAGCAACATGGATACATTTACGACGCACAGTGACGATACGCAGCAGGTATCTGTAAAATATCAGACAACCACAGATATTTACCTCGCACTGCTTGATGATGCGAGTGCATGGAGTCTGGTTACTAATGACATCTTTGATGAGTATCCTAGTGTTCCTTATAAGCAGATCGAGTCTGAGTTAAAGGAACTTCAAAATACTGCCTCAGCAAAGATAACTGTAAGCGTATGGTATTGGGCAAATTCTAGTGATAAGTGGGATTTATCAAAAACTACACGACAACTAACACTGCTTGTAAATTCCAACTTTGCTGATACTTATCAGCATATTTTTGCAGATATCTATGCTCATCCATCACAGCCAGTAATCAATATAGCGGACAGTGGGATGGGAACATGGGTGCTTCGTGGCAAGAATCACAAATCCTCAAACACCTTAAGCGCGCACAGTCTTGGCGTAGCTATTGACATCAATCCAGGAACAGGAAGCTACAATGTGGATGGAGTCTGGTACGGAAATGCCTATGGACAACAGGCAATACCGGAGTCGCTGTGGCGCCAGCTTCCAGATAATCATACAAAGTATCATATGCTTTATGAGAATTGTCCTATTGTACAAATCTTTAAAGCATATGGTTTTTACTGGGGCGGTGATTGGAATAGTACAAAGGACTGTATGCATTTTTCATATCTAGGCGATGGGAAGACTGCACGTGAGGTCGGTATACAGAATTTTAATGAGAGGTAATTATGCATAGAACAAGATTTTTCCTAACGTTTTTCTTAATGCTTGCAGTCGCTGCCTGTGTTGGTGGCGGACTGTGGTACTACAACCGAAATGTCCAAAGCATGGCTGTGATAAACGAAATCAAGGTACTGCAAAGAGCGCCGAACAAGTTCATTGATTACGACACCTCTATTGGCGTTTATTCTGCAGATGATCTGGGATACGTTGTCAACAGCAATAGTATATCACTGCACTATGGTAAGAAAGTGATAGATATTAAAAAGAAGTCATTAAGTGATCCGGAATTCATTGCTGATATGAAGAGTATTGGAATTGAATTTTGGTATCACGAAGACGAGATGAAGATTACCTATTGGGGTGAGGAGATTGAAGAATGGGTTGCGTTACATTGATAAATACATTCTTTATGTTTCTGGTAAGCCTTTTCACAATTACTGGGACAAACATATACACTGTCTGTTATGAAGACACACAGGCTCAGACATGTTATGTGTATGACGATCAATCTCAGATTTACCAGGTAATTGGTGATGATCTCGTCCCGTTACAAGGTAATCCGGTGGAAGCCTTCCCAGCGTTGACTTATATACCAACTGATGCAGACATACATGTCAAGGAAGTTATGCCAGGATTGTATGCATCGGATTTTGAGTCATCCTGTGCTCTGATCACACAGCTGATCGATAACGGGTACAGCGCGGAAACGCTATATAGAGACCCATCACGGTTTGAAATGCGATTGTACGACGCCACAGACGATTACAGGATAATTGTTTCCGTAGATGATTGCCTAAGACTTTATAGTGCAAAATCCGACATTTTTGACCTCGTAAACACATATATGAATGGAGGAAATTAGGAATGTCTGAGCAAGACAAATTAGCAGGAATAATTATTGATATTCTCAAAGAGTTTCGCAATTTGATTGTTTTGCCAACTGACAAAACTATTGAATCTACCTTTAAGTGGTCGCTGATTTTATCAGCGATTACTACGTTATGTACGCTATTAAAGGTGTACACATTTGTATCCTGGCAGGGAGCGTGGCTGTGTACCGCAGTATTATTTGCCCTGTTATATAAAGAAAGGAGAGACAACGATGCATTACTTAGAATGTATCACTCTGTTGAACTATCTGCTAGAAAAATTAAAAGCAGAGCAGAGGACGCAGGTGCCCACATCCGTATGCAACGAAATCATGAGCGTACTGATGCAGATCCAGAAAAAGCTAGAACATCAAGGAATTTCCTCGGAAGTATTAGCAACCATTCAGGATCTTTACGTGGCAGCAGACGACGCTAGAAAAGCACCTGGTATTTTATTCTTGCCAGAGTCTATGAAGAACGTTCTGGTGAACGGATTGAAACAATTGCGTCACACGCTTAATATCATTGCGTATCGCTACTTTCAGCGCAATGACACAATACCTGACACTCCTACAGCACCAATGGTGACAGTATTACGGGAAGTTGTTACGGATGCACTTAAGGAGGGATTACTATAATGTTAATTGATGCAGTGTCATTAAAGGACATATTGACATCTATGGAAGCTGTACTGGAAATTGAGTATTCAGATATTTCTGCGACAGAGACCGTGGATCAGGCTCTAAAGCGTTTAGAGTCCAGCTATAATATCGATATCAAAGGCGATATTTACAGTACAATGGCGGCTAACAAGTTAATCGCTGATGATGTGAACAGACTGTTAAGTAAGATCACTCAGTGTTTAAAAGATCTTTCTTATTACATTTTGCTTATCTCACATAACAAAAGCGTACCTATTTGCCTCGGAGATGTTAACTATCTTGGAGTTGGCAGAGCTGCGCTTAATACTGCACTACAGTACTTGCAGGATGTGGATTATTGCAAAGCACACGGTGACGATACCATTGCCAGTCTTAGTAAGGCAGTAGATCAGATTCAAATTTGCTATATTACACGCTTATGCATTTGTATGTTCGTACTGTATCGTTTAGGAATTACTGATGGTGCTGGAATTGTTGCTAGACTGCTTTATCTCGGAGGCTTAGTATTATGAGACTTATTATAGGCACAGAATCCACAACTGATGTTGAAAAAGGAATTATGACAATTCCTACTGCAGCTCTAAAGTTACCTGCAGTGCATATGTTTATTGCTTCGCATACATGGGATTCCGTGGATATTCAGGCATTTAATGAGGTCACGAATGAAGATTTACGCGGTATGAATTACATCAAAGGAACAGTGAGAGTACCAAAGGATATTCAATTGGATAACACATCTGTCGGGAAATTAGTCACATTATTTCCAGAACTTGCAGGTAACATTCGTCGATGCTACATGTTTCAAGGAAGTATTAACGACGCGTTAAAAGATCACGTTATAGGAGCGTAATTCTATGAATATGCAGAAACGTTATTGCGAAAAATGCGGTAACACCGGAGTACTGTTGGATGGTTCACTATGTGATTGTCAATTAAACACACAGGAGTTTTTCGGGAGCGTCAGTTCTATTGATGTTCCTGAGTTGTATCAGGGAAAGATCTTCAATAAATTGATTCTTCCGAGAAATCTCCCGCATGAATATGGAAACCTGTTACAGGATATCTATGATAATGTGATATCGCTGCGCTGGAAAGCACATAATGTGATCCTGTGTTCCCCACCAGGGGCAGGCAAGTCGACCCTCGCGTATAGCTGTATCGAAGGACTATTCAGAAAAGGAGTACCAACGCTAACTTTGTTCGATTTATTCGAATTAAAACGAATCATGCTTGATTATGATAATGGGCGAAAGATTGCTTACGATGTCTCAGATCCAGAATACGTTGTGAAAGCTCCTTACCTCTTTGTGAGGATTCCGCGTATTGTAACTTACGATACATACGATTGCATTGCTTATTTGTTGGACAAGCGTGTCCGAAGAAATGGTTCTACGTTCTTTTTGTTTAACGGAACCTGGGAACAACTCATAGCATTGGACAAAGGAAATGTTCTAAAGAATTTAACGGGCGATGGTTCATACGGCACCATAGAAAGAAGTTCGTGGGAATATATACCACTACCACAGATTTAAATTTCTCAATGGTTTGAATTAACAATGAGTTTGGGCGATGACATTGTTCTGATGAAATGTATAGTGCCAGACCATTACAAACAAGTGTGAAAGGAATAAGACTATATGAAATACGTAGCTTACGTTGATGGTAGTTACATGGAAGATGCTACTGCAGGTGCATATTACGGGTCCGCTGCAATCGTACAGCCTGATGGTGGCACAGGCTGGTCTTTAATAAAGCAGGCAGGCAATGATGAAATGGTCGCAATGCGAAATGTTGCCGGTGAACTCATGGCAGTAATTCTACTGTGTGAGTATTGCACAAAATTGGATTGTACACATCTGGTGATACACTATGACTACGAGGGTATCGAGAAGTGGGTAACCGGACAGTGGAAAGCAAAGAATAAATGGACGCAGGCATACCGGCGGTATATGACCACGGTAGTCTATCCAAAGATGAAAGTTGAGTTTATGCACGTTAAGGGACATACCGGAGTCGCAGGAAATGAAGCTGTGGACCAGTATGCCAAAGATGCTATCTTAGACCAAATACGACATAGAGGATAATCATAGATGAATGATATTTTTCGTTACTTTATAGGTAACGTTGATTCAGAGACACGATTAGCTTATGCCGAGTGGTTTTGTGAGCATTTTCCAATTACGGAATTCAATGCGGATGAATTGCTATTCCGTGAGTGCCTTGCATACTGTGCTAAACTTAGCGTGCCTCTGCGACGCAGAACACTGGATGTGTGGATTGCTACAGAATTGCGTAAACAGCTTTTAAAACATCGCGTCAAGGTAGCTGGATGCGAGAGTTTGAATTATGAGGATCCCGTAGCGTTTGAGACAGCAGTGCAGACTACAAAGCAAGTGCTTCAAGATGACTTTAACGTACTTGAAACATTACCAACAAACACTGATGAATTTGCACTGGACATGGATGCTTTTATCCACCAGCGCAGAAATGAACGTATAACGGAGATACTTACTTCCACTTATGCTAAGTTGTCAGAGACTGAGGATACACAATCAACAACAGACTACATGATTGATTCGGTAGCAATCCTGAATGAAATCTATAATTCAGATATTCTGGAAGATTTCCAGGACAGAGCAGTGAGACATAAACCTAGAAAGGTTGCAGATACTGGTCTTCCTGCAATAGACGCAGATAGTGGCGGTGTGTATACCACGCAGTTACTTGGTATCGAAGCACAGCCAGGTACTGGTAAGACGCGTTTCGCTTTGGGACAAGTCATGTACAGAGCATTAACAGTTTATAAAACGAACTGTATGTACATATCTTTAGAGCAGAACGTGGTCGAATTGGAAGCAATGCTGATAGCTAAACATTGCTTTACATTGTTCGGAATTCAAGTTAATGATTCATTGATCTGGAAAGACAAAGTGCCCGAAGACCTTAAGTCTAGAGTGGAAGCGGCACGCATTGATCTGTTCGATTCAGGTAAGTATGGGAAGTGCAAGCTTCTCAAAGAAGTATTGTATGTAGAAACATTCATATCCAGATTTCGTACGCTTGACAAACTTAAAGGTCCGTTTGATTTGATCGCTATCGATTATATGGGACTGATCGAAAGTAAGCCCGCTAAATGGCAGAAGAGTCTTCAGGATTATGAAAAGATTTCGGAAGCATTCAAGTTATTTAAACGTTACCTTGAAGCCACTGACAAGGCAGGTATTGCGATTTCCCAGTTCAATGACAAAGGTATCGAAGCCGGTAAAGCGGATAAAGAAATATCTACAAACATGGCGCAAGGTGGTATCACAGTCTACCGAAATACCGACTTCAATATTGCAATGTCTCGTACGGACACAATGAAAGCTCAACAGAAATGTCGTTTCCAACAGCCAAAGGTCCGAGACTCAGCAGGATTCGGTACATTTCTGGCAACAACAAGACTGGGCATATGTTACTTCGACCAGATCGCAAATAAGGAGGTTTAATGTTAGATTATTTTACACAGAAAAAATTACTGGACTTAGGATATGCAGCTGACAGTGATGTGTGGTTGACATGTGAAGCAATCATGAATGAGCCTAGAGTGCTCGATGCAGCACCACCCAGACTTAAGCTTACATCAGCAAAAGATGCCATGCGTTGCGGCATCTGCGACTTGTACGTATCCGCATATAACACAGTAATTGCATCGATTCCGGATGACTTAGATATATTTTATTTTGAGTTACTCGGGACGCGCATTATCTTGGATAAGCGAGTGTATGTTACGTTAAAGACACTACTGTCACATTGTGTATATTCTGACCAGAACGTCGCAGCGGCAGCAGCTGATATCGTGAAGACAATTATAGGTGCTTATAGAGATAAACCAGTGATTACAGATGGAATGCTGTATATTGTGTTGTCACAGATCAACAAACTGAATACTGTTTACAAAGAACTGGTGCAAGGCATTCTGCTTACTGCATTTCCTGATAACGAGTTGGTAATGCACTGGCGTCAGATTACAGATTGTGGAAATTTTTACACAAAAGCACGCAAAGCTGGTGAGGAATATGCGGTACAGTTTGACTCTGTTAAAGAGTTAGACACAACGCTGAACAAGGCAGCAGTACAGGCAAAGAAAGACAAAAACTTTATGAACAGTCTGCTGAAAGGAGTACCTCCGAAACCGCTGATTGGATTTATCTATTTACATCGGGAAACCAATCCGGAATATTTGGAACCGGAAGAATGCTCAGACTTTGCACAATAGGAGAATGTTTATGACAGCTGGAACAAACGCGGCCCTCTTAGGGATTAAGGGGGCTTTTGTTGTATTCGCAGTTTTACTTATCTTGCGTATTCAAGTCAAGATACTGAAGATCATATTCACGATAGCAGTGATACTTGTTATAGCACTGGTACTTGTACATGACGGAGTGATTCCGATCGGAATCTGAACGGAGTAATATGGCACTACCTACAATACCACAGTATTTTCAAGAATATGTAGACCCTACGGTAGACCTGACAGCAACACCGCATATTCCATGTCCTTTCCATGGCGAAGTGCACGGTAAGTCGTTTTCTTACAGCGTGGACAAGCAGGTGTGGAGATGCTTCGGAGAATGTCATTGCGGTGGTGATGTCATTGAACTACATAAATTGAACAAGAAGTTCAAAACGCGTGAAGAAGCAAAGCTATCTCTGTACGCTATTTATCATATAAAAGACGAAATCCGTGCAGACTTCACGCGTGAGCCAGTACAAGCAAATGCTAAATTGGTGTACAGAAATCGCGTATACAATGCAGCATTGAAATTGGCTAAAACACCGGATGATTGGGTTGAGTTAGATTATTTATTGTCACAAGACCCTTTTGACGCGGATGATGTTGCAAAGTTTTGCAAGGCACGTGGTCTGGATATTCAACCGGTGACTGGTACTTAAAATTCACTTGCAAAAGGAGGAATTGGTATGAAGACTTCGTCTTTAATGTGTCGCTCGGACACAAACAAAAACATCTTGATTAGAGAGAGGTGTTAGCATGCTTATTGTAGAACATAATGAAGTTACTTGGCACTGGTCCCCGGAGTATGGAGTAACCCCTTTGGCGTACGACGGTGATGTTGTTATTGCTATTGACCCGAGTAAGTCCAACTTTGCTATGGTTATTGGTACACCTACAGGAGAAATTATCGAAACCATTGAATTCTCCGGCAATAACAGAAAACGTGGACCTGTCATGGATACTACAGAATACTGTGCACAGTTACGCGCGTTCTTGAGAGAATATTTAAGCAGGGTTCATTTATATCTTGTAGGCGTTGAAGCAGCTATTACAAAGCAGGGTGTGAACTATCATCATAGTAATATGGTGCTGACTGAAATACGAGGTAACCTGTTAAATTTCTTCAAGGAAGAATTTAAGGTGCGAGTAACTGAAGTAAATAACTGGTCATGGAAGTCACACTGTTTGCCGAAAGGTTACCGGAGCATATCGGAAAAGGGTTCAAAGCGTTTCTATGTGGAAAATTATCCAAACTCACCTTACTCTAATTACTTTGAGGCAGATATGACTGACTGCTTGTGTATCTACAAATTCTTGGTTGACATGGAATGTAACTCTTATTCAACTATCTGTAATAGAATAGAGGATTGCACTACAGCACATGAGATCCTGTATGTTCCATTGACATGGGAGTATCGTGGTTTGTTTGCAGAAGTTGACTACAATCCTAACTTCACTATTGAAGAAAATGTAAGATACTACGTAAACCGAATGCTGAAACCATTTCTGATGCAAGTGCCAATAACGCTATTAAGCCGTGAAGACATGTACTGTAAATCGAAATTATTCGAGGTATCCAATCTTCACGATACTGATGTGTACGCATTTGTACGGAGGTTGTAGCAATGTTTTTGTATGTTGCTTTAAAAGATGCATTGTTAACTTTGCTGATATGTACAGCACTGGCTAACATACGCACTAACAGAAAAACAATGTATTTATCCTTGGTATTCATTATCTTTGTGTTTATCCTGGGATACGATATAAAGTGAAAGGCTCAAGTATGAATAAAAAGATTGTAATCGCGTTAATCGTCGGGACTATGTTAGTGACTGGCGGCGTGAGCTTCATCTTCGCTAGAATGCATACGAATAAAATCGAAGAAGAGCTTAATGCACAGATTGCTGGCTTACAATCGACGATTACAGCATACGGTACAGAGATACCGTGTTATACCGTTGCGTCTTCAGTTAAAGCTGGCGATGTTATCACAGAAGATAGTCTCGTTATCCTTAATAAACCAAGCACTTATGTGACTGCGCAGGATATTACGAATTCCAGCGAGATTATAGGTAAGTACTTTAAAATTCCATTAACCTATGGAACGACATTAACCTACGATATGGTGATGGATGAAGATGTCTACGATGATACAAAAGAGTATGACATTATGGTCGACAGTTGGCCTGTTGGATTATCAGTCGGCGATTATGTAGACATTGAAATTGTATACCCTTATGGTGACCTATACACAGTACTGTCAAAGAAACGGGTACAAGCACTGAACGGTGAGACCTTAAAGATTCACATGGATAAAGCAGAGCATTACAAATATGAGGGTGCCTTCGTGGACTATGCGTTGAATAAAGAGTACGGTACGACCATTCGTGCTGTTAAATATGTGGAACCCGGATTACAGCAGGCAGCTATCAGTTACTACGCTGTACCTGATAATATTGCTGCATTGATTCAGGCAGACCCGAACGTGGTTGAGAAGACAGATTACGCGGCACTGCAATCCTGGAGATCAGGCATTGATGAACTGCTGGCTATCTTCAGAGATGAAGATGATACAGTTGATACCGATGGCAGCAAACTGGCAGAAATGCGGGATACCTACAATGGCGCTGTTATGACAGATGTTGACGCAAATGCATCTACAGCGAGTCAGGAGACAACCGAGGAAGACTACTGGTCATCTACACCTACAGATGTGACAAGTGATCTGGAATAATAGGAGTTACACACTATGATTATTAATATTGTTGGAGCGGGTGACAACAGACCTGTGATTTATGCGTTGTTAAAAGTATGTCAGACTTTTGGCGATGTATTATTGATCTCAGACCGTGATTATGTCTTTCGATTATCCAATACAGGTGAGTCTGGCGGACATTACCAGAACGTGATGGTAACTTATGCTACAGGAGGAATTGATGATTTCTTATCTGGCTTTGACTACGACTTCACAGACTTTTCTTTTACAATCACAGAAAATGCTGTTGAAGCTAGCGCGGACTTAAACATCTATGTTAAGAGCATGTCGGCTGAAGCTGATGCTGACATATTGGAGTATTTCGACGATTACATCACAATCGAACTATACAATCCACTGGTTTGTAAAGGCCCCATATTTACAAGAATCGAAGAGTTTGAAGGACTTCGTGACATGTGCTCAATGCCTGCACCATTATTGGAAGTGCTGGCTGAGAAAGTCGCAAAGTCTTTTTCTATTTCAGCGAAAAATTTTATAACGATTGCATCAAAGGATCCTACAAAGGCTCCGCCTCCAACCATACATGATTACATTAAGCTGATACAGAGGAGGTTGAAGAAATGAGCTATAAAATTTTAGTAACATCTCCGTCACACAATTCCGGTGTGTCAATTGTCAGCATTTTACTGAATCATCTGATGACACTGGCTGGTAAGACATCGACACTTATGTTCACTGAGGGAGAATGTCCTACACCATTGTATTTAGGGTTACGCCCATCTGAAAGTGATCCAACAAGATCCATCATGCAGGTAGTACACCTGCTAGAGAATGGTGCAATCAAAGATTCCGATATTCTGGATTATACAATTCCGTATATCCAGAATGGTTATCTGCTGGATACTTCAGATCCTGTACTTACTATGTCACAGGCGCATAATGTCGTGCAGGATGTTTATGCACACGTAAGTACGGATGTTGTTATTTGTGATGATTCTACATCCACTGTGAATGTGACAACGGATAGCATCTATGACACCTCTGACTTGATTTTTATCGTAATCAATCCATCCAGAAAACACTATAGTGTTTTGCGTGACTATCTTAACACTTTTCCTAACACAGCAAAGAATAAAATTGTTCTGGTGATGAATGAGTATACTGAGACTGTTGGTGCTGCACGGGACATTGCAAAATTCCTGCATTTCCGTCCTAGTTACTTCTGTAAGCTTCACTACAATCCGTACATCACAAACGACTGCTTGAAAGGCAAGTGTCGGAATATCGTTCCGTACGCATTAAGCAAAGATCCACGCTATGCCAACTTAGTAGGAGATTTAGATGAGCTTTCTTCATGTGTAGCTAACTTCATGCTCACAGAGAGGAGGTAAGTCGTTTATGCAAATTCTTATATGTTTGTGCGTTATGGCTGTTGCTGCTGGAATCGGCATCGCTGTGTTTGCTTACACACATCGTGGTCATGCAGATATTAAAAATGCTGATGTGTTAAAACACTCGGATGTTGTCGAGCATGTGAATCGACGAATCATTGAAATGATTAACGAGAACGCTTTTAATGCAAGAGATGATATCGAGTACGAACTGATCAAGCGGCGGCGAGAGAGGTATGAGACGGCAGTCCATAATTGTGTGTACTGCATTGATAAAGACAAGATTATTGTCAAAGAGATTATTGTAGAGATTCTGAAAGAGTTGTTCAAGTCTGAAGAAGATTTTTACAAGGTTTATCCTTTCAACAGTCCAGCAATCGAACCTATGTGGATGTTCGAGATTTTAATCGAGAAATTGTTCCCGGTCCATAAGAAAGACAGTTTGTCATACATCATAAAGAAATACGACCTTGATCGTTCACGAAAAGAAATCGAGGATGGCGAGTCCGTATCCTACTTTATTGATGAGCAGGACTTGTTACGTGTGTATCAGGCAGAGGTAACCGAACCTCTGACCTACCACGAAGCATTAACTGTGGCAGCCACTCTAGTGTATGAAGATATATTTGGAGCAGACCGAATTGATACGCTTCGGGCATTGGCAATTGATGGGCTTAACATTGGTGCGTCAGGTTCAGTCATGGAAAATGGAAATACAACACCTGAGGGTATGAAATGGAAAGCCCCCAGGTCCGTGTGGATTAACTATTCCGGTAAGTACATACACTTGACATTCTTCAATTTAGGAGATGCCGGGCGCGTACAGCGTATTGTACAGTTACTTGCGCGATACAACAATCCAGGACAACTGACTGAGAAACGTACATACTTAGTTAACACCATGTACGATAAATCGCGTATTCTGGCAGTGCGCCCGCCAGCAGGTGAATACTGGGCAATGTTCATACGTAAGTTCAACATTAAGAAACCTACGCTGCATTCCCTGATTTGCCCGGTGCAAAAAGATGCTATGGGTAATCCAATCATCGATGAAAACGGTGAACCAGTTCCCTTATATACTAATACGCAGCTACCAGAAAATATGATTACACTCGCGATGCAAGGTCAGGTTACAACTGGATTTACCGGACGCCAGAGTTCTGGTAAGACCACCATGATGATCGCTGCTATCTCTGCAGCTGATGCGCGTCTCACACTTCGTATCCTGGAAATGGCTCCGGAAATGTATCTACGTGAGGTATATCCTCGCCGTAACATTTTCTCCGTCGCAGAAACTGTATGGACAACCGCAGCTGAATTGCAAGATGCATTGAAGAAGTCAGATGCAGCAATCTCTATTGTCGGTGAGGTTGCTACCGATATAATCGCAGCACGTATGCTACAGATGGGACAGGTATCTGCTATCTACACGATATTCTCGCATCATGCAATCGAAGCTGAATTCCTAGTAGAATCAATCACAAACTCAGTTGTAGCAGCTTCTAACGGAGCAGCAACTTACGATACGGTGCTTCCTCAGGTAGTAGATGTCATCAAACTAGATGTACATCTTGATTTTGATGTGGATGGTAATCGCTACATTGAGCGTATTACTGAGATTTGTCGAAAGCCTGATCCTACCTATCCTGAGCGGTTGCCAGGTGAACCTGTTGACGAATATCAGGTAAGACTCACTAAGAGATACTATGAGATCACGACAACGGAGAAGCGTTTCTACACGCACAATATCTTAGTTTTCGATAAGAATACTTGGGAGTATAAACCGGTTGAATGGGTAAGTAGAGAGCTGACAGAACATATCTTCAAGTGCCTGCCCAGAGACTCCGTAGACTATTGGCGCAGCTGGGTATTACAGAATTTTGGAGGTGTAGCATAATTGAATATTAAGCTAATCCTTGCAATTGCTATTGCAACGTTGGCAGTAGCCGTGCTTTGTGTCATGGTGTACAATCTGACAGCGACCAAGAAAAGAAGGAATTACCAGAACTTTGCAAAGTACAACAAACGGTTTAATCTTTACAACGATTTTGTGTTAACGAGACGACAGTTTAGACAGATTTACGCCCAGATTGCTGAATTGTCAATCTATACGTTTGAGGAAGCCAGAGTGGCTTCGGTAAAGACTTTCCAAAAGTCGTTAATGTACGCATTGATTATTTGCGGCGGAACTTGGTTATTGTTCAGAGATTTTATGTCACTTATCATTGTTAGCTTTGCAGCAATGATTATGCTGGACACTATTGTGTATTCAAATCTGAACGATATCCAGGATGAGATGACAGTAGCAATAAAGCGTTTGCTGCCAAGCATTACAGATGCTTATAAGAACTACAATAATATCCCGGACGCGCTACGTAATGCACGCGTACCGAAGATATTAAAGTTGCGCATCGATGCGATTCTCGACATTGTAACATCAACAGATGGTCAGAGTAAACTGATTGTCTTCGACCAGGAAACTCCAAACCGTGTGTTGCAGATGCTAGCTAAGGCATGTTTTCTGCACAATAATTCTGGCGAGGATGCATCTGGAAATTCACCATTTAAAGAATCGATACGCATGATTCAGGATGAGGTGAATATCGCATATATTGTGCAGACAAAGCGAAACATGCTATTTAAGACACTGAAGTGGTTACCAATCATAACCATGGTGGCGAATGGCGTGTTACGTATTGTTATGCCGATAGTCATGTCTGCTACGCGGAGTTATTACGAGACTCCAATCTCATATATCTGTACTGTCATATCGTTACTAATATCAGTAATCTGTTACTACATTGTTTACACAATAAACAATCCTACGGTGGCAGCAACTGACGACAGGATTGATTCTATCGTGAAAATCTGGCAGATACCTGCTATCACAAGATTTTCTAAACGGTTAATTCCGAATACGTTCAAACGTAGACATGAAATGCAGACAAAGCTAAAAGGATGTGTTAGTTCTAAAACGCTGGAATACTGGTATTTCGAGCAATTTGCATTTGGGGTTATAGCCGTGGTTACTTCTTTCGTTGCAACATTTTTTATTTTGTTTACAGCGAGAAGTGCTACTTACAATGGATTGAGTACTGGTTCTATGACATCCATTATTAGTTATACTGCGGCGGAAGAGCAGAAGATGCTGGAATACGACCACTATGTCCTTGGACTCGATTCATTGCCAGATTCTGCAACAATCACAAAAGAAGTACGGAAGATAATGCCTAAACTCACGACATCTGATTTGAATGCACAAGTCACTCGTATCGCTAAGAAGTACAACCTGTATCACAGCCTGACATTCAAGTGGCAGTTCGCGTTTATATACATCGCAATGTTCTTCGTCGGTGTCGGGCTATCTAGGTATCTGCTTAATCTTCGTGCATCCTTGGTAAAATCGGAAGCAGAGACAGATGTCTTGCAGATGCAAACTATGATCGCCATTCTGATGAATACTACGTTGGATTTACATGATGTTCTGTATTGGCTGATGCATACTTCTGTAATTTTCAGGAATGCCTTAGTAGACGCTTATTATACCTACTGGCGTGATCCGTACGCTGCACTCCGTACCTTATCAGAACAAAGCACGTACCCAGAATTTATCAATATGTGCGAGAGACTGAAAAACTGCATTGACAGAACTACAATAGCCGATGCGTTTTCTGACCTGCTTGCTGATCGAAAGGTAACCTTGGAAGTGCGTCAGATGAGTGAACTTAATGCATTAAGTCAGAAACGTGCAAAAGCAGGAACTGTTGCTATGCTTCCGGTACTTCCGCTGCTTATATTTTCATTATTATTTCCGATTGGATACTGTGTAATCCAAACGGTCAAAGGCATGTCATTTTCATTATAAGAGGTGGTAAAAATGCTGCAATGCAGTCGTTTGATAGGCAAGCTTTCCTCTGAAAAAGAGATTGCACACGTTAGTGTAGACAATGAAACTTTCTATAAGGTTACTGCCTATTTCAATGATATACCGCTGTCGCTACTGGTGTCTGAGTATATTTTGGATAAAGCGCCAGTAGGTGTGCCTGTATATATTCACGGCTATTTAGTTCCATCGAAAGTAAAAGGAGAATTGCTGTTCTACGCTTACAAGATTTACAAGAGTGAGAGAGAACGAGAGAAAGACTCCTGTGTTATTGAGGTTTGTGGCACATTAGTGTACTCACATCACACATTATCGAGAAATAATGCGCGGTGTCGTACAGATCTGCGCGTAAGCTCATTAACACCTAATGGGCGCGTGACTACATGCATGACAGCAGAAGAGCGTATCGCTCGAAGCCTCGCAAATCGCGAGACTGGAAAATATATCCACTGCGTATGTGAACTTAAGAAAAGTTCACGTGGCGTTGGGTTACAAGTAATTGACACAAAATAATTAGGAGGAATTTATTATGACTGAATCAACTGAAGAAGGAAAAGGCTTAGGTAAAACACTTTTCATGATTTTTATTTTCGTAGCAATTATGGGTATCGTAATCGGTATTGTAGCTACTTTAATCTCCAAAACAAACGGTGCTACTGACGACATGATGGCAGCACTTAACAGCGCCGAATCTGCGAAGTATGCGAAATACGATGGCACAATCGTATCCGGTGCAGAGATTACTGGAGCGACTTCTGCGTACCGTGGGCAGGATTTTGTAATTGCTGTACACACAATCGGCAGTGCTAATAACCCAGGTGCATTTGATGTGAGTACTACACCGGTAGATCAGATTTGTGATATTTACAATGCAGTTCCTTCTGGTGCTACCACAGGAAACCCTTACACAGCCACGATTGCTTATGATGCAACGACTGGTATTTACAGTATTGATGCTTTGGATTTTACATCCGGACAGACTCTGATCAATACAAATTTTGCACCGTTAACCAATCGAGCATTGGCGACTACATTTGTTAAACAGAATGGAAAATTCCAGAGTAATCTGATTGTAGATAAGTCTACAGAATCCATTGTTGGAATCATCTTCCAGCAGATTAACTAACACTGGTGTGGAGGGGGGGGGGACAAACGCCCCTCCACTACACTTAACAAAAGGAGGCTATGATCATGCCAGTTTCAGAAGTGAAGTCACTGACCTCAATTATGTTGGACATTATCTGTGTGATTGCACTTATTGGTGCACTTACCGCTGTAGTAGTACTGAATCAGGATTTATGGCGGCAGCAAGAAAGACAAGACATGGCCAATACAACCATGGCGGAATATGCAGAATATGCAGCGTATAACGACTGTGAAATCCGAGGCCAGGAACTCGTAAACTTATTAAAATCAACCGAAGGAGAACCGTTTGTCATTGTCTACGACAATACTGCGGTACCTATTATGATTACCTGCAAAGGCAGTTATTTAAACAGCTACAATGTGCAGGATTTTACTGCATCTACCTCAGATGCAAATTTGGCAGCAGTATTCGCATTATTTAAGTCGAACTATACTGCAGCATCATCTTGGGTGTCTATTGGCGCAGGTAATTATTTAGACTTTGAATCAAATGTTCCAACTTCTACTGAACTGCAGGAACGTTATATTCGCAGAGGTGCTGATGGAGCTTCATATAGATCTTACAAAGTAACACTTATCTATGAGAGCAACACGGATAATACCGTTATTGGTGTAATTGCATTGGAGGTGTAAGAATGCCTGAATCAGCTTCGGAGGGTAAAAACCTCGCACATGCACTGACTAATATACTGCTCATGCTCACAGTCATGGCAGTCAGCATTTCGATATTTTCATTTGCACTCAACAAATTGAATGCTGCTAATGAGTCCGCCAGGGATGCAATGCAGTCTATGTCAGCAGCTAAGTTACAAGCACTTAATGAACTCACAAACGAGAATGAGCCTGTAGCTGTTACAGAAATAGCTTCAGCATTACTCGAGATATCAGATATTGAATTAGCTTATATCAGTATTACAACAAACGGAAACACAACCTACTATGCTTATGATGGAACTTTGATAAATGGAGTACAGTCCACAAGCATTCATTACAACGATAGTCCATACAATGAAGCTGTTCAGGCGCTACTGTCAGCTGTTGGTAATTATGGCTATTTAGTAGTTACTGATTTTTCTGGAGCGATTGCAATATCTGTATATTATTAGGAGGTGACTACTAGTGAATGCAGATTATGACGATACCGAATCGGAAGAAGGTACAGTTGACTTAGTCGCAGGCGTCTTCCTCATTATTGTAATGGTAATTGCATCTTTATATGTATTACAGTCCAATATTACGCACGCGTATCAAATGCACGCATCTCGTAATACGGATAAGATCGAGACCAGTTATGAGATCGAGCCCTATGCGTTTGATTTAACTGCGTACCAGACCTACATGTTAGGATTCCTCATGGATACACAAGGACCAACAGTAAAGAGCGGCGTTACATTCGTACATGGAGATAAGACACTGACGCTATCTCCGGACACGTTCAATTACAACTACACGACGCGTAACCAGATGATTACCGGACATTCTGGAAACTCTGTGTATTCTATCATAGGTTCTTCTGGATATACTGGGAACGAATTAGTAAATTATTATCGTGGTCTGACCAGTGGAATGTACCATCTGGAATTGAACGATATGACGACAGAGTATAAAGAACTGTTAACTCCGGATGGAACTCGGATCCTAGAAACAAATAGAAAGGAATATTTATGGACTCTTTATGGACAGCAATAGTTGATTACATTAATAGCTTACCCACAGACAGTGACCAGCCGTTACATGAGATTCGTAATTTTGAGTATCCTTCGGAGACGGTTGAAATCAGGGCTGAATTACCAAGTTACTTGAACTTTAGTATTTGTGACGCACAGATTCGGAAGTGGAAAGACATTCAGACAGCAATTCAAAAACCGTTACGCGTGTATGCTATTTCTTACAATATCGCAGTTGAGAAGTGGGTAACCACAGCATTACGCAATGATGAAGACATTTGCATTACGGTTATTCCCTGTGAATGGAAAGAGAGGTACCACCAGTGAAAGGAATCGGAGGAAGAGCTTTTGCAATCGTGATGTTTTTCTTATACTTATTGGTAATGTATTCGGAAGCAGTGGTATCACAGGAGTTATCAGACCAACGTGAGATAATCAGCGCTACAGATGAATTTGTTGATAAAATTATTGATAGCCGGGAAGTTACTGATGCTATGGTTCGCGAGTATGAAGCGCGCCTTGCCAGCTACAGCTCTTTAGTTACTTACGAGGTAAGCAGAGAAATGAGAGTGCTGGAGCCAGATAGCATGAACAGTGGTGAACATGTGCCGTCTTATATTGTTGCTGATACAAATACTAGATATAACCAAGGAGACCTGGTAGTTGTTCGTGTGAAAGAGCGTAATTACGGTTCGGGTATGAGCTTCGTGCACAGTATCTTTAGCATCTTTGTACCGAAGCTGGATATCAGAATAGCAGATAGGGTGCGATGATATGGATAAATACTTAGGATTATTAAGCTTCGTTTTATTGTTGGATGTAATATTGCGTATGCCGCTGTTTTTGTCTGATTACCGTTCTGATGTGCAGAGTATCAACGACTACGCATTGCAGGTGCAGGTGAATCACGCTTCAGACTCAGCAGTTGCAGCGTTGTTGGATTCTTCTGACCTGGAACAGGATTACAACGAAGATGCAATCATTGTTGATCCGGATTTGGGGTTACGGGAATTTGCCACAGTCTTAGGAAAAGAGTTTGGCTACAGCATATCCGACACGACTCTGAAAGAGATCGAAGAGAAGTATATTAAAGCTTTTCTAATATGCTCCTGGGACGGTGTATATGCCTACACGCTTAGAGATACTGAAACCCGTGGTAGAGATTTCGTATCTACACCGAAGATACCATATTACTATACTAAAAATCCTGGGACAGATGCACAGGTGCAGTATGTACTCAATTTAGGGTTGAAGAAGGGCTATCATGACGGATTCCGAAATGGTACTTATCATATGTTTTCATACGATTCTTTGAATCTTACGAAAGATGAACAACTGCAAGCAATTAACCAGGAGGTAAGTGAGATATTACAAGCGACCCTGGATCAAGCCTATACTGGAGGCACAAAGGCTAGGTATGCATTACCGGCATTCGCGTCACAGATATCTGGTGGACAGCCGGTCGATAAAATTACAGTAATCGGCGTAGTAGATCCTGAAGAAGCGCTAACATCAGTGTCGCTAGGAGTAGGCGGATCCTACATCGACTTGAATGATCCGATTGTTGGATTCATATCTGACGGAGTTAAATACTACGCCAGACAGTCACGGTTGCAGAATAGTGCTTATGCTAACTGTACTGTGACACAGCAGTTTGACACTGAATTCGACGCAGCAGATAATGGATATCACTGCAAACTTGATTTGTTTGAGTAGGAGATTGTTATGAAATCTAATTATTATGAAGTGACTGAGAAAATTCCACTGGAAGACTTTCATAGAATACTGACTACCGATGTAATATTTAAAGCACGGTTCTATTATGCACAGCGTAATTACTTCAGATTGGTATGCTACCTGAATACCGTATATGAGTCGCCGAAACTTGAGGAATTGTCTAGACAGTATTTTACTACAGCAAGACCTTACTATTTGACTGCAATTTTAAATTATATGCGGTTATTGCCAAAATTATCAGATTTATAAGACTTCAACAACAAACAATGGGAGTAGTAGGATGCTGCTCCCTATATTTGTTTTTACGCCCTTTTACCGTCCGTTGTACATATACAAGTGAAAGGACAAATGAAGAAATGTACAACCATGAGAAAAATGAAAAACAGTGTTCCTATCTAAAATTGTCAAAGGATTTGGCTGATACCAGTATCGAATCAATAGGTAGACAGTGGGATACTACGATAATGAAGGGAGGGTACAAATGTGTACATACCAGGAGTTTTACAAATTACTCAGGAGTAGAACAGATGAAGACTTGATTCAACAGGACCGACAGTCTGAAGTGTATCGCGGAGTTTACCGTGGGCTACAGCTTTACTTTTCGCAAGTTAATGAAAGTCCAACAACCGAAGAGTTTGTGGAAACAGGAGTTAAAGCATTGACTTTAGGATATCCCTACTATGTGTGGTGTGATAGATTTACGGAAGGCGGCTATCAGCTCATTGTGGCAGGATTACTACACGGCATAAATGTTGCGACTTTTGCGTCAGCATCTTATGACGATAAACAGATGCTACAGATTTATTTAGGCGAATTACACGGCATTGATACATCAAGCTACGCCAGCGTGAATTACTCCTATGAGAAGATGTACACCTACAGACAGCTCATTGAGAAAGGCGTAGATATTACTAGCTTTCTCGATAGTAATTACACGTACTTTCATTTGGATACCATCGCTGATTGCTGTAATTACGGAGTAGACATAACAGCTTTACTTGACCCCAACCTGCCTCAAGAAGAGGTAATACAAATCAGTAATAAACTGATTGCTACGAAATGGGATAATTAGGAGGAATAGCACATGGGCGGGAGACTAGCTAATTACGTTACACGACAAATTACACGCTAATGTTATTAACAATAACTATTTAGGAGGGTATGGAAATTATGGTAACAGTAGAAGACTCGGTACGTATATCAGGAGATGCGGTCGAGAAGTTGATTAAAACAAGGTCGAGTTTATTAGCGAGCGTTTATGAGAGATTTGATTGTAGTACAAGTGTTTTTCAGGATGCATTCATTGAAACAGTTGTTCCGTTATCACTGTCGATAGGAGTGTGTGCACAAGGGCTTGATTTTCTTATTTACTCTGTGATGGAGTCTGTGAAAGATTGCAGCCTGGCAGAAGCAATCTATGAAAACATTTTACTGGCTCAGTCCTATTATTTAAATACGCTTCGTATCAGCCCATATGTGATGGGGTGATAAAATGAGTACTTTGTTATTAAAGGATGGGAGCGTGCATTATGCATATATTTCCAAAAGAAATCTGCGTGAGATATCAAGCATTTCGGACAAGACTATCATAACCATCACAGGCGACCGTATCAGAACCAGTGATATAAAGCTGATAATTTACAGACTATAATAAAGGAAGGTGTTTATATGACTAGAACCTTAAAGGAAATTCGACAGAAATTGTATGCATATTATGTGAAGGAAAATTTATTACCGCATAGAGATAAACGTTTACCGTACACAAGTGCAGAGGAACTTCCGTTCACCGACAACGAAATCCTGTACATTGACGGTCATATGGAGGATGCTAAGCGTTTGTTGTTTGAGAAATCACGTGGTAATATGACTGAAACAGAGTTTTCGGATTGGAGACGCGAAATTTCTGGACAAAGTCCCATTTACACTGCCCCTACGTTAAATGCTATTGAACAGGCAAAACGTACTGCAGTCTTGGGAAATTTGTTGGTACTTGAAGGACACGATGCATCTGATGCAAAGAAACTTGTAACTGTGATTCCTGATCAGGCGTACAATGATGATGATTTATTACGCACTGCGATAAGCGCTTATTATAAAGTGATCTTGGATAAGAGAGGAGCTTAATTGCATGACGAAAAGTAATGTGGCGGCGGTAGACAATGCTGCCGCCTTTATTACGTATTTAAACATTGTATATAGAAAAGAGGACGGTCTTTGCTTTCAGCATCTCAACCAAGGACAATATGTTGATGATTTCGTGCTACCTGTCGATGAGACCGATGCTGTATGGCTACTGTTGAAATTACGCAATGTGATAATTAAAGATCCACATAATGATTCAAGCGCTATTTTCAAGCATGATAAACGTGTGTTCAAGATATGTTACGAATCCTGCTATTCAGGTATTACTATCAAAGTCAAGTATGTGGAAGATTGTCGTACTACACCCTACGCTAAGATGAACTACTCAACCTACGTGGCCGGTAAGTCGATATTGGATGGCTTAACTGACTGCACGTTAGAACTTCTTAAGGAGGTTTAATATATGGCTTTTTATGCAGAACTCAAACGCAGGCAATGGTTTTGCGTTAAGGGGTTTAATCAGATTCGAGAATACAGAAAGTATTTATACGATGTTTGGTGGGACTCTTTAACGGAGGACGAGAAGAAAGAAGTCGAGTATCAGCGTCAATTACGCAAAGAGCGTATAGATAGGGAATTTAGAACTGCATTAGCAAAGATAGGCATCATGTCTACAATAGTCGCAGGTATTTCAAGTGACTACTATTATGATTTTATTTGTCCGGAGATGAGAGAATAAGTGGAGGCTTTATATGTCTGTATTTGTGTTTAATAACGATTTTTCTGGTAACTGGAAAAAGGACAGCATGTTACATGTGAAATTAGAGAGGATGGTGTGCTTGTAGATAACGTAGCCCTTATTGGTTTTGACAGATTGCTAGAGAATGGGTATTTCACAGATGTTGAGCCAAAAGCTGCCGGGGGCTACTTTAAATGGCACTTTTGTGTACAATAGAGAGTTAAAGCTTACTACATAACGCAAAGGAGTTTTGAAATGTCAGTATTTGTATTTAACAAAGACTTTGCCGGTATACGGACTTCTGGACAAGAAGTGAATTGCAGGATAGACGGCAGTAACGTTATTGTTGAGAACATTGCAAAAAATCGGGATGAATACACTCTTAGAGTACGGGTTCTTTAGGGAGACTAATCCGAGAGTACTTGGTGTGAATATAAACGGTACGTTCGTCTATGATCGAGAGATGAACGTTGGCAATATTGTTCAGCACTATAAAGGAGGACTATATGAGATTGTGGCGATCGGTGCACACACAGAGACTTTGGAGCCAATGGTTGTGTACAAGAGTCTGAGCGACAAAAGGGTGTGGATCAGACCATACTTAATGTTCGCTAGCCCAATTGATAGATATGAGCATCCAGAGGCAATACATCCATACAGATTCGTAAAAGTGGAGTTGTGCGCCTAACATACCATAGGAGATACTAAGTATGAAAGTTGTTGAGTATACAGTTATGCTTGATTCCTATCGAAAAGATGTGCTGTCTGTAATAAATGTCTATATTTACAATGACTCTGATACTTTGTCAAGTCCAGAAAATATCAGGAGACTACTCAATAAACTATACTACGCCGATAAGTTAGCGGAAGAATACGCGTGGTTATTAGCGTTGGATGCTCAAACAATACCAAAGGGAATTTTTCAAATTTCCCATGGAACTGTCAACAGTTCATTTCTGTCTCCTAGAGAAGTTTTCCTACGCTTACTCTTATGTGGTGCTACATCATTTGTGGTTGTACACAACCACCCGAGTGGCATACCTAATCCATCTACAGAGGATAAAACAGTTACTCAACGGTTAAAGGAAGCAGGAGAACTACTAGGTATCCGATTATTGGATCATATTATAATAGGAGAGGATTGCTGCTATTCTTTCCTTGTTGACGGTAAGTTAAACGAGCACTGAGACGCGTTGTGGTTAGTCGCTTGTTAAACTGTGAATTCATAGGTATAATGTTATTTTGGTGAGGTGGTTGTATGTTAAAAATAATGAAACAGAATACGATAGCTGCTACACTGAATGACAAGAATGGCGTTTGTGAGATTCTTGACGAAGCAAGCTTGCCAATAGACCTGTACCTGGAAGAAGGTACAACCATAAATACCTATATCAATAATTTAGAGAATTTCTACGCGTGGTGTTCCGACAGGCTACTGTCATTAGACAGAACTTATGCAAAAGTGATCTTGAATGCCTGTGGGTTGACACAGAGTCTAAATACCAGGACCAGAGCTTATGCTGCCTTGCAGTATCATGCATTGACTCTCACAGACTTTTACTGGGTGCAGGATGAAAAAGATAATTTCGATTGGGAGCTGATAAATTTATACGAGCACTCGTGGAATAATGCAGTTGCGATATCGCTCACAGGTAAGCCGCTTACCGTACAAAACGCAATGCTAATAGCACCTGATTGCTCTACTGCAGGTGTATCACCTAAAGCGTGGATTCGCGACAATGGTCACCTATATCTTTTAAAGGGCGATACCAATGGTTCCGTGTTAAAAGAGATTGAGGCTAGCCAGATACTGACGGCACTGGGATTGCAGTGCGTAAGCTACGATAAGTTTTGGTTTGCAAATCAAGCTACCGCCAGGTGTGAGATATTCACAAACAAGCATACAGCTTTAGTAACTGCAGAACAGTATGGATTTAATAACGATCTTCAGCAACTACTGCAGACACCAGAGTGCTGTTATGCTTATCATTTGATGAACTTAAGCGATTATCTGATCGGCAATATTGACAGGCATTGCGGTAACTGGGGATTCCTGTTATCTGACACAGGGAGTATACACCCGGCTCCGTTAATGGATTTTAATCGCGCATTCGAAGCTATTGACGACACTATGTGTCTACCTGAGATATTACTGAAGAGTGACAAGACACAGTTACAAGCTGCGAGAGAAGCAGTCGATTATCTGTATATGCACCAACCTGAAATGTTGAAATGTTTACAGGAGGAAATGCAAAACTTCGATCATATCAGATTTTGTTATGGTCGTTATACCGAACAGCGTATCAAAACATTATTAAGTTAACCAGAAAGACTTGTCATTTCGACAAGTCTTTCTTGGCGCAGGGGGGAAATTAGTTACGCTTAAGAAAATACAACTTACATCGGAGAATATCAAACATTTTTGTGTACATCCAAGTAATACATTTACAATACCTACCTATGTAAAAGATGACAAAGGAGAGTACATGGTTACTGGGATTGCTCGAGAGACTTTTAAAGGATGCAGTGATTTACAAGAGTTAATCATACCTAACAATGTTCAAGTAATTTGCACAGATGCATTTGCAGGTTGTGAAAATCTGACGGTTGTCACCATGCCGTGGCGGTTAGGATGTGTCTGCCGCTGGGCATTTAGTAACTGCTCAAACCTCAAAGAAGTACACTTCACTTAAGTAGGAGGAGAAATCATATGTTAAGACAAATACCACGACGAGGATGTCACCATAACTATAAATGGCATAGTTATGCTGATCTTTCAAGACAGTTAGGGAAGTCAAAAGGATACGTGTGTATGACAATGAGTAGACATCCATCATGGGGGATTAAGGAATTACTCGACATACAGAGCAAACCTGTGTATGAATGCTGCGGACTTACTTACTCTACTGAGACGGAACTCTCTATAAAGTTAGGTAAAAGAAAAGCTTACATCAAAGATCAGAAACGAAATAACCCGTGGTTAACGCTTGAGGAGATTGTATCCAATACTTTAAAGGCAAATGCACCATAAAATAGTGTCACGATCGCAAGTACTTCTTCTTACGGCAAAAATGCGAATACGCGTTATTTTTACATGTGCAAAACATATATAAATGAAGAATAAAAGCTTTTTGTAGTGTGCATCTTGAATGTTGCATACTATTTTTTTTTATATTCAAAACAATGAAGTTTCAGGAGGATTTTATGTCGGCATGTAGTGAATTTACACAGGACAAATCCGTAGTACGAAACTGCGGTAAGTTCAAAGATGCAAATTGTTATAAATGCAGTAAGTACATATCACCTGACAGAAGCCTCCGCAGCGAAGAGATTACTACAAATGATTATGATGACATGGGTTTGGAACTATAATCCGTTAATACATATCGAAAGGGAATAAATTATGAATATAGGTTTCGTAGTTAGCGTGTTGGTCGTATTATTCTGTGTTGCAATTTTCCAGAAAACAGGTTCAATAGGCAGAGTAGTTAGGTTTCTTGTCGGGTATTTCTTATGGCCAATTGGAATGACATTATTAGGAGCTTTTCTCGGAATCAGCAGAGGACCAGTCATAATGGCATTACTAGGCGCTATTGGTTTTGTATTAGGTATTATCATTGCCTTTAAGAAAGCAGCGAAACACAATGGCATTCAGTAAATTTCAGAGGAGATTATAAGCAATGATAAGAACAGTGGAAGAGTTTAAAGAATTTTTAGTAGCACATGAACGTGACAATGTAAAAGTAGAAGTAAGTCCGAAGATTCAGATGCAGGTTATGGCACTGGGGTGGGATGTCATTAAGCACATCGTAAATCCAACACCTGCAGCACAGCAGACAGCTGTTTCAGCTAATGCTTTCGCACTGTATTACATTGAGAAACCGGCACGCAGCGTACTGAAGATTGCAAAGTGTCATAACCTGCGTACTGTCTACGCTAGTTGACCTCCGTAAAAATTTCCAGCGTACATATATATCTAACATTTAAGCTAAGGAGGAAATAAGTATGGGAAAGAAACGCCTTGTTAAAAGTATCGTTCCAGTAGCAGTGGCAGCAGTCGTAGTTAGTCTGGTGAGTGGTGGAACAGCAATGGCATACACCAACCACAAGATTAATGTTGCTGGGAATACACTGGCAGAAACAGTTTCATCTGACTTGCAAGATTATCTGACTTCATACGAAGAATCGCAAAAACTTCTTTATGCGTCGGGTTTACTTAGCAATGATGACTATACGTTGGATGAAAACGATAAGGAAATGATCGTACAGGATGTTGTAGGTGCTATTCAGACAGACCTCATTTCTGATGCAGTGTCTCCGTTTCAGAAAATCAGTGAAGAACAATTGCTGACACTTGAGAATGAGATTCGAGACAGAGTGCTTGAAATAGTGAAAGAAAAGGGAGTAACTGAGTTGACAGAAGCACAGCAAGTAGCTCTTGTCGATACCATTTCTGCGATTGTAAAAACAGATTTGATGCAGGTAATCAACAATAGTGTTGTGAATTCCAGTGACTTAGAAAAGTTACAGAACTCTGTTACTGTTAACATCAATACGATCCAGAACACGTTGGACAAGTATAGCGATGACATCAAGTCACTCAGTTCTACTGTTACAGAATTGCAGTCACAACTGTCTATTCACTTATCTGATATGGATCCCGATCAGATTCATACAGACATTGAATCTTTAACAAACAATTACATCACAGTATCGAAAGACATTGTGACTCTATCTAGCGGTCTTTATAAGGTTATCGATAATATCGAAGTGATTGAGAACACGATTACGAATCTCACAAAGAATACAAATGATAACTTGCAGGCAAGCGTTAACGAGATTAACAACACAATTCAGACTCTCAAAGAGACTGATTTAGCGAACCTTGATGGCAGACTCGATCAGTTGATTGTGACATTGAATGATTCTGTATCTGAACTGCGCACTACCATCAATGACGAATCTTCGTCACTCCAATCTAACATAGTGACTATAAGTGACTCGTTGTCTGAGACCATTGCCAACTATAAGGCTGGGAGTGAGACTGCTGATGAAACTTTGAAGTCTGAGATGCAGGCTTGTATTGACGCTCTCAACACAGCAATCGATCAGGCGCAGGCGGAAGCAGAGGATACTGCAGATGTTGCGCTCAAGGCAGCAAAACAGTCACTTGCATCTGATTTGAGTACACAGAAGTCGGCACTGGAATCCGCAATTTCAGCACTTGATAACAAATCAGAGCAGGCCCTCGACACAGCATCAAACGCACTCAAAGCATCTATTACAACGGTAAGTTCTGACCTCGATGCAACAAATGCAAAAGTTGATTCGAACCAGTCAAATATCTCGACTTTGCAGACGAACCTCGGTTCATTACGTGCGGTTGTGGGGACTGCTACAAGTGGTTTGGTAAAAGCAGTAGCAGATAACGCAGATGCTATTGTTGATGTCAATACTACATTAACAGGCGATATCAATGACTTGCAGCAGAGCAGTGAAGATGCTGATGCGAAGATCAAATCAGATCTGGAAGCACAAGTGGAATCACTGAATAAAGCGATTGCACAGGCACAGCAGGACGCAGAGTCTACAGCCGATGCAAATCTGAAAGCAACAAAAGAAGCTCTTGTCAACGACCTTACAGACCAGAAGACAACGCTTGAATCAACGATTTCTGCATTGGATAGTAAATCATCTAAGGCACTTGAAGATAAGTCTAATGAACTGAGCAGCGCTATCAGCGACTTGGACACATCTTTAACAGAACTTAAGAACTCTACTGTATGGGTGTACCCAAATGTTACCCAAGATTGTACTTTTGCTAAAACCGCAAATGAATCAGGAACAGGATACGTACAGTACCTTGTTACCTGCCCGATTGTGAAGAAAACCAGTGACATTACGATCAATTATTCACAGGATACCAGTGATGATGTAGTTGTTGACAAGTATACCGTATCCGATGGGAAAGTGCTTATCACTCTACAGTCGACTGCAGCGCCTGCGGTAATTAAGATCGACAGCATTATGATACACAATTAAATAGGAGGAAAGCTGATGACTGTAGAAGAAGTAAAACAATTGAAAGCTTTACTGAAGACTGAACTAAGTCGACGCAACGGCATTGGCAGTGTCTCTGAATACGCAACAAACGCATATGATTTTGCAGTACAGCCTGCGATTGGCGGAAAAACTTTAGTTGAGCATGGACAGAAAACAGTGGATCTGTTGCTGAAGATTGAGGATTATGGTGATCTTGTTCTTACAGAAGAGAATACTCCGATACCGACATCTTTCAGTCCTGCACTGATTGAAGAGATGCGTCGCTTATCTACAGAAGCTCGCACTGGTGTTACAGACAAAACATCCGCATATACAGAGGATTCAAACAAGCAGGTTGAATCCTCCTCCTGCAGGGGCATGTGCACGGGTTTATGCGTAGGTACATGCACGGGATTCTGTAATGGATGCACAGGCTGTTCAGCTAGTTGCGGAACGGGTTGCGCTAGTGGATGCAAAACTACATGTAAGGGTGGTACAGCCGCTTAGGAGGGGTTGCTTATGAGCAGACAGTTTCAGAGTAGAGTGTCAAATGCATATGCCCTAACACAAAATATGGTAAATAAAGTGAAGAGTAGTCTAATCCATCAGTGCAAGAGACCTCGCATTATGTACTATGCTAACTGTGGCGGGTCTTGCTATGGCACTTGTTATGGTTGTGCTGGCGATTGCTCAAGCACTTGTGTATCAGGTTGTGCTTGGGGATGCGGTGGTTGTGGAAACAACTGTTCAGGATGCTCTGGCGGTTGTCAAGGTAGCTGTTCCGGTAGTTGCTCTGGTAACTGTACTGGTAGTTGTGCTGGTAATTGCTCTGGAAAGTGTCAGGATCTTGTACTGGTGGGTGTAGTAATTCCTGTAATGGTTGTAGCTCATGCTCTGGTCAGTGTAATACAGGTTGTGGCGCAGGGTGTAGTACAGGTTGTGACACGCCCTGTGTAGATACATGTGATACTGGTTGTTACGGTACAGCCATGGCTAATTGATAAAGGAGTCAAACATGAAAATATCAGAACACTTTAAACTGGAGATTCCTTATAACTTTGATAAGGACTTAATTACTATCCTAAAAGAAAAAACATACTTGTCAACGATAAAAGACCGTACAGCATTTGTGTACATGCCGTGTTATCAAGAAGATGCTGACAATACACGGAGAGAGTCTCCTATATATCAAATATTAGCACCGCATACTCGTGAAGAGTATGCTGAGCATGTGCATTTGATACGACAAAATTTACAGATCCCGGTTGCAGTCTTATTGCAGTATGGAAATTTAAATACTGCGAAAAATTTGCAGTTCTATTTGGACTTGGGAATCAACTATTTTATTGTAGGGAGTGACGAGATTGCAAGTTACCTGAAAAGAAATTATCAAGATGTTACAGTAATTGCTTCTATTACTAAGAAACTAACCTTTGATGAAATTATGTCTAAACCATTAGACATGTATGACATTATTGTGCTTGACTTTCCGTTTGAGCGTGGACTTAACAGAGTCAAGCAATTGCCAAAGACACATGAGTATTCCATATTGGCGAACAATCAAGGATGCCTGGTTGATTGTAACCAGTGCACACATTGGATTAGTGGACGCACGACCTGTCGATATTATCATGATACACATTATGGTGAAGAACGTGCATTAACTCTATGTAATGCAGATTATAACGAGTTTGCTGGATATGTAAGTCACCTTAAGTTACAAGGAAGGGATACCTCTACTGAGCAGATTATTAGTTACATTGATCAGGTCTTATGTGATGATAATTCGCAAAAACACGATGATGCATGGTTGAACTATGCAGACACATTAGGGTTATTCGATGGAACTTATCGGAGAGATATTAGAAGCTTCGAGTGTAAAGCAAATAGGTCACTTCGAGACTTTACATTTTATGTAGATACAACAGGATATTCTTGGACAGAAGGGAAAACATACCACATTTCGATTGATATGTCTTTCGGATATATTAGTGTCACTGCGGATAACGGAGTGATGTATGTATCCTTTCCCATCTATGCTGAAGTATCACTTTTCTTAAAAGAAATGTTCAAACTGGAGCTATGCTCCGATGATGCAGGAGGTGCTTAGGATGCGTGATAAGAAACAAAAAATAATGACCAAGATAGCTATCACAAGTGCTGTGTTGAAGTTGTCTGAATCTATCAATCCTGCATCGACAGTACGTGCAGGATGTGGATACTGTCAAGGAGGTTGCATGGATAATTGTGCATCTGGTTGTCGTAACTCTTGTCAAGGATGCGGCGGTTGTTCTGGCAGCTGTTCTGGCGGTTGTCAAAGTAGCTGTCAAGGTTCCTGTCAAGGAAGTTGTACAGGAGGATGCTATGCATCTTGTATAGGAAAGTGTCAAGGTTCTTGTACAGGTGGTTGTAGCACTACATGTAATGGTTGTAGTTCGTGTTCTGGTCAATGTAATACTACATGCGGATTAGGATGTAGTACTGGATGCGATGCATCATGTGTGGCAGCATGTGCAGTCGGCTGTAGCGCAGAATGCACTGCTACATGTTACGGCATGTTGACAAGATAAAGGAGGTTCAGTAATGCTGCAACAGATGAAAATTCCAGATAAGCTGTACTATGTTATTGAGCGTGGAGACTTTGAATATAGACGCACATTGTCAAGCATAGCATTTATGATTGACAAGCATGTCAATGACCAAACGTGGTTAGAGTCTGCCGAATTCAACGATTTAGTAGAAAAAGCTATCGAAAAACGAATATATGCCTATATCTATGACATAGGTACGCTAGGCGCTTTACTGGGAGTAGATGGTATTCCTGAGCGATATCAGTATAATCGAGAACGTACTGGTGTGACTTATGTTGAGGAGACAAGATGAAAGAGAGATTACAATACACGGATTATATTGCTAGGTTGTATCCAGAATTTACAGAAGGGAAACCTTCTCATGGGGTAGGTCGTGTAATTTCCCGTTCCTTCACTTTTCAAGTTACAGATGCCTGTAACTTAGCCTGCACATATTGTTATCAAACGCACAAGGGCACAAGACGCATGTCCTTTGAGACTGCTAAGCTGGCAGTCGATAATTTGCTAACTGGTGCAAATGGTTTTGGTGATTATGTGAGTCTGGAGAATTCGCCAGCAATTGTATTGGAGTTTATTGGTGGAGAACCTTTTCTTGAGATTGAACTGATTGATCAGATTGTTGATTATTTCAGGGAGACAGCAATTGAAATGAAACACCCATGGGCGGATAACTTTATGATCAGTATCTGCTCTAATGGAGTGCTCTACAACGATCCGCGAGTTTTTAAATTCTTGCGTAAGAACAGAGATGTTTTAAGTTTTTCTGTTACAGTGGATGGGACACAAGAGTTACATGATTCATGTCGTATGTTTCCGGATGGTTCGCCGTCTTATTATCTAGCGCACGCTGCAGCTATGGACTGGATGCATCGTGGTTACTACATGGGCAGTAAAGTTACCATCGCACCTGGAAATCTGAAGTACCTAAGCGACAGCTTGTTACAGATGATAGAAGATGGATACAGTGAGATTCATGCTAACTGTGTCTACGAGAATGTATGGGAACCTGAGCATGCTACTGAATTATACTGGCAGTGTAAACGGTTTACAGACAAATTTTTAACGAAATATGATGCAGACGACTTGTTTCTTTCGTTGTTAGATGATAAGTATGCACAGCCTATGTCTATCGAGGATAACAATAACTGGTGTGGTGGAGATGCATCTATGCTGGCAATTGATCCAGATGGAAACATCTATCCATGTTTACGTTATATGGAGAGTTCGCTCGGTACAGACAGAGCTCCTTTGGTCATAGGGAATGTCAATACTGGTCTTGCACTAAAACAAGAGGAAAAAGACTGCATTCATTGCATGCAGTGCATTACACGACGCAGTCAGTCTACGGACAAGTGTTTCTATTGTCCAGTCGCATCAGGATGCTCATGGTGTTCTGCATATAACTATCAAATGACCGGCAGTGTAGACAAGCGTGTTACATATATCTGTGAAATGCATAAAGCACGTTGTCTGGCAATGGTATACTACTGGAACACCTACCACAAGAAAGTGCAGGACGATAAAGTCATGGACTTGTGGTTACCTGAGAAGTACGCAGTACCTATTGTTGGACAAGAAGAATACGATATGTTAAAGAATCTCACAACAGAATTAGGCGGTTATGTCAATTCTAACAAAGTGAGAATATCTAAGGAGGATTTAGAAGATGGGAGTATTAACAAGATTTAAAGACATTATGTCTGCAAACATCAATGCATTGCTGGACAAAGCTGAGAACCCAGAGAAGATGATTGACCAGTATATGCGAAACCTGAGTGAAGACTTAGGTAAGGTTAAGTCGGAGACGGCAGCAGTCATGGCGGAGGAAAAAAGTGCGAAGAGACAGCTGGACGACTGTGAGGCAGAAATCACCAAAATGAACGAGTACGCAAGAAAAGCAGTATCCGCTGGAAGTGACGCAGAGGCAAGACAGTTCCTGGCTAAGAAAGCAGAACTGACACAGAGACAGACAGTTTTACAGCAGAACTATACAGTAGCTTGTGAAAATGCAGCGAAAATGCGGGAGATGCACGACAAGCTGGAGGCTGACATTGCCACGTTAAAGTCGAAACAGGAGATGTTAAAGGCAAAAGCAAAAGTTGCAGAGACGCAGCAGAAACTGAATAAATTAGGTTCTGGGTTGGCAAGTGCCGGTAATAATATGGCAGCTTTTGACCGCATGGAAGAGAAGGTTAACAAAATGTTAGATGAAGCAGACGCTATGGCTGAACTCAATCAGAGTAAGGCCAGTGCATCTGTCGAGGAACTCACCAGACGGTACGATGCAGACCATAAGACTGATCAGGTTGACGATGAACTGGCAGCGTTAAAGGCAGAAATGGGCGTATAAGTCTAATTATTGGAGGATTTATGTATGGAAGTAAAAAAGATTCAGATCGATGAAGATGTTGTTGCAGACATTCAGATGAAAGATGCAGCAGTGCAGGTATTACAGAGAACACTCAGTATTTTTCTAGATACGCATGCGCTCGATGCAACTGATGATATTCTTAGCAGTCCTATCTGTATTGGTTTTCAGAAGAAGCTGGTAGATGCCAAAGTTGCATTTGAGAAGGCCAAAGATTCTATGATTAACGAGAATCTGGATGCTGATACGAGACAAAAAGTTGTTAACTGGGATCTTAATTACAGTTCCGGTATTCTATCTTACATCACAGAGTAGGAGTGACACTTTATGAGAATTGGCATTACAGAAGTTCTCTTGATTGTGGTCGTTGCTATTGCAGTATTAAAACCCGAGAAACTGCCTGAGTATGCGAAGAAATTCGGGCAGTTAACTCGCGAAATCAGCAAGTCGAAAGCTGCTATCGACGATGCAACGGAAGCTGTACAAGATTCTGCTAATACATCACAGGAGGATTAAACGTGCGTTTAGGATTTATGGAATTATTGGTTATCCTTGTAATCATTGTGATGCTTTTTGGTGCGAAACAGATACCCAAGGTATCTGCGGCAGTACTGCAAGCAACACGAGATTTCAAGAAAGAATTGAAGAAAGATGAGACAAATGCTGAGATTGCTGAAACAGAAGAAAAGAAACCCGAATAACTACACCATGGGCGAACACCTGCGTGAGTTAAAGCGCAGAATCATCAGCGTATTTCTTGTTTTCTTAGTAGTATTCATTTTATGCTATGCATTCAGTGACAGGATACTGGAGTATTTATTAAAGTTAGGTAAGAGCGCTGGTTACAGATTTGTATATCTGGCGCCTCAGGAAATATTGGTGCAGCAGCTACGACTTGCAGGGACTATTGCAGCAGTAGCGACATCGCCTATCATAATTGTACAATCTGCACTGTTTGTATCACCTGCATTGAATATTAAGCATCTGCTACTAAAATTGACAGCACTGATGAGCGTTGGCTATGTGTTGTTTGCATGTGGGGGCTTGTTCTCATACAAGGTTTTAATTCCGTTTGTTTACGCGACATTGTACCAGATAGGCGAAGCAAGTCAGATAACTGCGAGTGTTTCAGTCGAGAACTATCTTACGTTGTTCATTACAATAATTATGTGTTTAGGCATAGCATTTGAGACACCACTGTGTTGTATTTGCTTGACGCGTGTTGGTGTATTATCCAGTGACACGATGCGTAGGATCAGACCATTCATGATAATTGTAATATTTATATTTGCAGCATTGGTTACGCCACCGGATGTACTTAGTCAGTGTGTCGTCGCAGTTCCATTATTGGTACTGTATCAGTTAAGCATAGTAGTTTGTAAGTTTATTCAACGAAAGGATTAGCGAACATATAACATATGGAGGTGACCGTATATGAGTGATGTTAAGATCACACGTAAAGAGTTCCTTAAGCGTTCAGCTTTAGGGGCTTTTTCTATTGCAGCCTTTAGCATGTTTAAAGGTGTTCAAGTTGAAGCCGCATCTGTCTCAGATAATCTGGGCGGTAATGGTGGTGGTACGCACATTGGTACTACCGCACCTACCAACAAGAATAAGACCTGGATAGATACTGGAAATTCGGGTGTACACAAATACTGGGATGGATCGACATGGGTACCTGTGCGTTCTACATGGGATACCTAAGGAGGATTAGTTTATGTTAATGGTTTTAACCGAGGAGACGAGTGTTGCTGATATTGAAATAGCATTGCGTTCTGGAGGTTTGGAAATAGAGCCGTTAGCTAAATTTCAGGATGAAGAGTGCGCTGGTTCTTTTGTCAGCGCACTTGTTCATGCACGTAACGGCACTATCATAACGCTATATACACTATACCCTGATGATATGCAACGCACGTATGAACAGCTTGCTATCGATATCCATGGTGCGGTTCAGGGTAATATTTGTTAGGAGGCTTTACCATGGGAAATAAAAGATTTTCAGTTGGAACAACGTATGTTGTCACTGAAGATTTTGTTAGATACGGCAGTGAATTAGGTTACTATCTAATTCCGAAAGGATGGAGATTTGTTGTGGACGATAAAGGAAACGTACGTTTTCCACGCTACAACTATAATTTGGATTACAGAGTGCGCATTGACTTTATGAAGAATGTGCAGTGCATGCTGTGGTCACAGTACTTAAAAGAATTGGAAATTCAAGAGACGAATACAAACACAGAATCTTGTGACATCAACTTATAGACAACGATAAAGGAGTGAAATTTTAAATGAAGAAGAATCAGATTTTTACTTACACAGCAGTCGCAGTTACTAGTGGAGTTCTGGTAGCAGCAGTGCATAGATTAGCGAAAAGACATAAGAAAGTGAACAAATACCATGGGTGTAATAAGTGTCGCGGATGTACAGGCGTAGATTTATTGCTTGACTGTAAAGATAACACGCCAACTGTACTTGATTACAATGACCTCATAAATGTAGCTGAGAACGGATACGATATATGGGTAGACTCTATTGATCCACTTGATCCAGACCTGATTATCAGCCGCAGAGTCACTCCGTACGTGAGTTCACTGATTCCGAAGAAATATGTCATCGTACACATTGACAGAAGTACATACACTTTAACTGTGATGGGAGAAAATGAATATGAAGCGCATTCAAATCTCTGACCACTCCTACTGTATATCTGATGGAATTTGGTGCGCATTACATGCTTTGGATAACCACTGTATTTTGTTTTCTACGGTAGACAACTTGTGTACTTACAACGTAAAAGATCTGGATGAGACATTGTGTTACAAGTTATTTGAACTACACGCTCATGGCATGCAGCAACCTCAGTATTATATTGGTTGTGACGGATTACTAAACGTGGCGACTGATATGCATTGTCGATCTTACTCGCCAGTGCTGTCTAGGCTTGTTTATTCTTCATGGGAGACGACCCGAAAAGAATTCGATAATCTGAAATTTCTGTTTAATAAGAGCAACGGACTGCAGCGTTTTGAAGCGCCTGCGACACTAGTACGTGATTCCGTACCGTTTATGAACATCAATTACTTGACTATTCTTCCAGAACAGTATAGAGGATATACAGATGAATATTTCGCAAAGTATCACCAACTTTATCATGCGTCCGCTTACCGTGAACAGATTGAAAAGGAGAACATACGAAACTTCTTAGCAGGCAAAGAGCCCTATGCAAATCCGCAAAAACATGTAACAACGTTAGATGAGGTCTTGCAGAACTACACCTGGTAATGTTACAATGTGTTGGGAGATTTAGTAATGCACAACAATTTACAGAGAGCATGCTTAATAATAGGAATGCTATTGCTAGTTGTGGCAGCAGTACTGTTGATTAAGATGCATTTTATGGAGAAACAATACGAGGAAAATTTGAAGTACATAGAGCAACTTGAATCACAGATAGAAGAATATAGCGATTCACAGTAGTACTCCATTTTCACAGCATAAACCCTATAGAAGTGAGTTAGGTTTTCGGACTTAGCTCACTTTTATTTTATTTGGAGGATTCTATGACTAACAAAATTGCACAGGATTACATAGTCAGTAACATCTTATTATTTTTGAAAGAGACTCAGGAAGACCCACAATCTATACCGGGTTTTCATTATGCATATTTGTCAATTTCTGTGATGCTGCATTTAGCAGGATATGCACGAAAAGACTTGATTACAGAGGTAACAGAGTATTACGAGCGCAGATGTCCGAAAGGCAGAAAAGTACTCGCTGAACGCCTTGCTAGAGCAGAAGGTGTATTTCATATGCATTACATGCAGGTTGGAAATTACCCGAGCAGGGAGGACACTATTGACCTGATTTGTGAACTTTATGCCAAAGTATTTGACGACATTCTAATTCATCGAATACCTGATTTTAATGATGTCCAGTGTAGTGATCGTGAGTTAGTACCTGCAATTTTACGCAGACCCTTATCAGAGAGTCAGCTTAGTTGCCTTAAGGAATACTGGCTGGCGTTCTATAATGATCCAGAAAGATATAATTATGTAGAAACAATCCAGAACATAAATGAGTTTCTGGATGATACTGCGAGTATGTAACTATGCTAGTGAAACGCCGCGGATACTTTGTCTTCAACAGGCAACTGCATTACAAAGATGTATTTATAGAGTGGGATATGGATCTTGACGATGAGTCAAAACTAATCTATGTTCAACGAGTGAAGGATCAGCTTGGTGAACTGCTAAGACCTTGTATCGATATCAGTGGGGCCACAGACATCAAGGATGCACGATTTCTATCCTGCAATTTTGTAAAAGCAAACCAAGACGAATCTGTAAAGAAAATGGCTGAACGGATATGTCAGCAGATGAGCATCGATATTGATTTACCTGGGATTCCGGATTACATATACCTGACATCTTTGCGACCAAGCCAGTTAAACTATATACTACATATCCGGTGTTTCTTTGATGTTTTCAGGAATCCGGATAAACCTGGTATAAACGTAGCACGTTCATGTGCCTTATACCAAATGCTCTATTACCAGAACAAACTGGACTACTTAAAAGATCTTAACAAGTTTGTATATTGGTGTTTGTGTAATACAGCACTGTGCTGTAGTTTCACAGAACATGAATATGAAAAATACCTAAAGACGCACGCAATGCGTTGATTTTTATCTTCTCATGTCGTAAGCTGTTATTAGTAGTTACTACATAACAGCTTACGGAGGAGATAGTATGGGAGATAACGAACTTGTATTGTTAATGGTCTCAATGACCAAGGGTGGGAAGACAACAATTGCACAGACACTGTGTCATGAAGGAGCAAAAGACACAATGATGGCGATCAGTAGTGATCGTACGCGGCTAACTGTGGACTGGGCATTTTACAAATCAGAGAATGGAACAGACTGTTCCATTAAAGTAGAAGAGATATTACTTAATGAGAATAGTATAAGGGATATTTTTCCGGACAAGTATCCAGATTGTAAAGAGGCTCCTAAAGATCAAACGGAATTTTTAAAGCTATTTGATTGTAACGAAAAAGAACGTGTGAAGTGGAGTGCTTTTGACGGAATAAAGAAACACTATATCGAGAATACACTTAACGGTGAAAATCAGGAAACAGCTCTGAGAGAGTTTTTATCTAATGAGCATGCCCAGAAATACATACGTAGAATAAAGATAAAATTACCTATGCGAAATGACATGTGTGCTAGGATGGAGAAGTTGGGGCGTACCCTGACTCTTCGTGACACTCGCGGAATGCTGGATATTGCAATGGATGGTCCAGCTAAAATAGAAGGAACTTGTCCTGCAGACTTAGGAGTTGATGGCGTTGACGCAGTGTTGCTTCTGTGTACAACGATGCCATTCGCAAATCTTGTACAGATGTATGCAGGAATCTATGCTCCTGTGTTCAATGCGGTGCCTGTATTCATTATGGCGCGGCATGATGCAATAACTTCGTTGTACGTACAAGAGAACCAAGCGTATGAGAATATACCTATTACAGAAGAAAACATAATATCGTTCATAAATAAGTTTACGGTAGATACTGATAGTCATATTGGCTGGTCAGTAAATAAAGATATTAGATCTGCGTGGATTGCAGGAAAGGAGCTTGTAAAATCTTATGCAGAGTATACGTGTACACCAGAAACAAAAGATATTACACCTGCAACTGATGATATAACTGATGCTTACTACATTTACCCGTACACTGCGTCGCTTTTAAGCGGTGAACTGACCGGATGTATCTCTTTTGACACTGAATTGTATGAAGCATTTATACTACATAATATATCTGACATTCTGTCTAAGTTGAAACAGTACCTTGACGATATTACTAAAATTAGTGAATGTTCTAAACTTCGAAATGATCTAATTGAAATTTTATCAGGGTGGTTTAATAAGTATGACGAAATCAATTGCCTGCGTGTAGACAAAATGATATTGGCTAGTGAAGATTATATATTAGGGGTGAGAGATGGTATTACCACACCAGCTACCGCTATTGACAACTCACCTCGTCCAACTTTATATACAGCCTCAAGAGTGTACTGTAGTTTATTCAATGCATTGAGGAACTATCCTGATGAAACATTAGTAATCGATGATGTAAATTCAGAACTATGCAGGAAGTATGGTAGACGCATACTGTTACGCAGATTGTGCAACGCAATCGATACAAACGCAACATGGAATAATAATTGTATATTAAATAGATATCTGACACGTAGAGTGTATCGTGAATATCGCAAATATGTGGAGGATATACGAAACGCTTACCTTAATTACATACAACGCAGTATTTACCTGGATAAGGGAACCCTAGTTAGTTGCGTGAAGTTATTGTACAGCGATGAAACATATAATAAACCAGTAGAGAGTTTGAAAGAGGATTCAAACACACCGTTACCTAAAGATTTTTTCTACGGATTGTAAAGCATTTCCGATAATTAACTTTCTCTCCGCATATACAACTGTACAAATGAATAATGGTTAGTGTTTCACGTAAGAGTCATCAGTTCGATGGCTCTTATTTGCATATTAAGAAAAATATTGCACGAGACGCTAAACCATAAAAGGAGGATACAGTATTATGTATGATTATTCTAGCTATGAAGGATTTAAAGAACCCGTAAAACTCACATTGGAGAATCTGAATGATTACTACATCTATTATGTAGATGGTGACGCTTTGCCTACATTTGTCGTAGACTCCAACGGCATTGGTCACATTGTGAGTTATGTAGATGCTGATGCCGTTACCGCTTTACTGGGTGGAGTATTGATTACAGGCAATGACCTTGACGAGTACGGAATACATGCTGAAGGGCATATGGAGATCCCACAGTATGTTAAGTACAAGGGAGTCACTCTGCCGGTAATCGGAATAGGCGACCAGGCATTCGTGAAAAATACGAAACTGACTTATGTCAAGATTCCAAAGACGGTCAAAATGGTCGGAGCATCAGCATTCCATGGATGCATAAATGCAGAAATTAACATTCCTGATACACTGGACTACATTTCTGCGTATGCATTTAAGGATGTCAAACAGGTTTATCGGTACAGTACACAGAGTCCACTAGTTGAAGTAGTCAAAAAGGAACGGGAACTTGATAAACAGGCAGACGAGATCTTCGGAGATTTATTCGATTTCTAGGAGAGTCGTGCTAAGAGGAGGTGACACATGTTACCTCCTCAAACTTAGTTTGTGGACAGTCGGATTTTTCTATGATACACTGAATTTATTCAAAACGCTTGTGAAAAGTTACACAAACGTTTGTTTAACGGAGAAAATAAAGATGAAGATTAATAGTTTTCAGGGAGACAACTATTACCTGAGTAATTTTTACGAAGCTCTTGTTACGTATCAGGGACTTACTTATTTAAACAATGAAGCAGCCTTTTAGGCGCAGAAAACCCTTGACTTGTTGAAGCGAAAAGAGTTTACGACTATGAACGCCAGTGAAGCTAAGAAAGCAGGACGACAGTTGATGCTGCGTAAAGACTGGGAAGCTGTAAAAGTAGGTGTCATGCGGGAATTGGTATTCGCAAAATTTAACCAAAATCCTGCATTGATGGAGAAACTCCGAGCAACTGGAGATGATTATCTGGAAGAGGGTAACGACTGGGGCGATAGAACATGGGGAACTGTCAATGGCATCGGTGCAAACCTGCTCGGACAGATACTCATGGAAGTACGTGCCAGTATTTAATGGTAGTCATGAAATATTATTTGATGAATAAGAATGAACGGATTCTAGCTTTTGAGACCGAAGAGTGTCTGGGAGATATTGTTGTTAAGGAGACATTCCGATACTCTGCATTTCCTCCAGTAGGATTTGTAGACATAGCTACGTGGATACATAAGCGTAACCGTGCAAAGCGCAAAGAACATTTCCGAAAATGGCTACAGGAATGGAACCTCGATACGATTGACGGATTCATTGAAACGACGCACTGTCTAGGAATCAACGATTGTCTTTGGGTGAAACAAGTAGGCAGCTCTCTAAACTGGAGCGATGTCAGTCTCTATACGAACGACTTTGATGATGTTGCTGCGCATACAGCATTTGAAAATGGGCTGTACGGTCTTCGACTCTCATCAACATCACCTGAATTTACGGCAGAGGGAAGCTTTCCCAAATTCTGGAAACGTGAGCGTGACGAGATTTATCTGTATAAAGCAGGTATGTCAGGAGCTATAAATTTAGGAAAAGAGCCTTATGCAGAGTACATTTCTTCTATGCTAGTATCTCAGTTCATCAAACAACCAACAGTATTCTACGACTTGGTAAAGTATAAATCAAGACTGTGCTCAAAGTGTCGCCTGTTTACTACGGAGGACACTGGCTTTATTCCGATGTACCAATTTCTGGATAAACAGCGTAGTTATAGAATAGCTGATGTGATAAATATCTGCAAAGAACTGGGATACGAAGAAGAGTGTGCTGCGATGTTTTATGCAGATTCCTTTGTGTTCAACCAGGACAGACACTTAGGAAATTTCGGATTCCTAGTGAATAACGATGACTTTAGCATAAAGGGATTTGCACCACTGTTTGACTTCAATGTTTCCATGTTGTGCAATGCAACCGATGAGGATTTGGATAATATTATTCAATACATGCGTGAATATCAGATCGAGCATAAATTGGGAGGTTCTTTCCAGCTTGTGGGCGAAGCTCTTCGTAAACAGTACGGATTCAGTATTCCTAACGCAATCAAGTTCCCAATCCATGCGAAGTATAACATGAGTACTGAACGTAATGATAAACTAACACGCATACTGGAAGCAAATGCAAAATTCATTACAGGAAAACAGGTCAGGCTTACACATGCAAAATGAGGTTTCATATGAATTATTACATTTCAGATTTGCACCTCTTTCACAAGAACGTGACAGACGAGGGTAGCAATTTTGAGAACAGACCATTTAAGACACTGGATGAAATGCATCGTGTCTTAAAAGAGAATTGGAACAGTACTGTAACCAACGGTGATCATGTCTACATTTTAGGTGACCTATCCTGGAAAGAGAACGATGACACAATACAGCTAGTCAGTACTCTACGTGGAAATAAGCATTTGATTCTTGGTAATCATGATACAGTGAACGATCAGCGATACCGTCAGTTATTTGTGGAAATCACAAACTATAAAGAAATTAAAGATGGAGACTACAGAGTTGTCTTGTCACACTATCCACTGGCGTTTTGGAATCATCAGAGCCACTATCGCCGTGATGGTGAAGCACAGAAAGTCTGGTCAGTACATCTATACGGTCATTTGCATGATTCAGCGGATGAGCAGTATTATCGTGAGTTTATTCAGCGATTGAATCAGAATGGAATTTGCTGTATAGCGAAGAATGTTGGGTGCATGCTCAACTATATGAATTATACACCACGAACATTGAAGGAATTGTTGAGCTAATGTTTACTAGGTACATGATGGAGGGTAGGCAATGAGTGTTACAGATAAATTTGATATGACTAAAGAGGACAATATATTTAATGCAAAAAGAATTATGGTGGACTCTATATACAAGCAGGCAAACCTGGAGGGGATAGCAGTAACCTTTGCTGATACACAGTCTATTCTTAATAATGTCAATATCGAAAACATTACTCCAACAGAGATAAGCAAAATATGTTGCCTCAGAGATGGATGGAGCTATCTCTTTGAACATATTGATGATGCGGTTGATCTGATATTCTTGAAAACAATACACGAACTTATAGCTAGGTTCGATGTTCCCTATCGGTATCTTGGAAAGCTTAGAAATGAAGATGTGATGATATCTGGAACCGATTGGCGTCCAGAACTGCCTGATGCCGACAAAATTTACAAGGATCTTCAGAAACTTAATCAAATAGAATGTATTACAGATAGGGCATTGTCAGTCGGTCTATATATCATGCGCTCTCAAATGTTTAAAGACGGCAACAAGAGAGTAGGAACATTTGCTGCCAATAAAATCCTTATCGCTAATGGCAAGGGTATTTTTAACGTACCTGTCAAACTTGATGGATTGTTTAAACAAAAACTTGTAGATTATTACGAAAGTAATGATAATGAAGAATTGAAATTGTGGATTGCAGATAATTGTTTGGACGGAGTAAATCCGATAAAAACTGAAAGAGTGTGATAGGAGGAGCAAGATGACATTATACTACAAAAATGGTGATCGGCGTACAACTAAAATAGTTGTTGATTACGCAAAGAATACTGTAGAAATTGAGAACTATTCAGACTTTCCCCTGGAATTGGCATTTGGCGTAAATACGCATCCTACTATGCAGGACTTTGAGGATTTTCTTGAGGAACGTTGTTTTCCTAGAACACGTGATATGATGAAACTCCATTTACAAGAATTGGGTTTAGATTATTACGATCCTTATAGTATTTGCAGGAAAACTAATGGCAGACTGGAAGGAGATCATTTTTCTATCGAGTTTGTTGATTGAGGAGGAACAGCTATGCATCAAAATGAACAGCTGCAGGTACTGCACAATCTGACTACCTCCAAAGGAAACCAGGTAAAAGCGAGAGTTGGAGACTTATGGTATAAAACGGACTACCTAGGATATGAAGGATTATCAGAATACCTGTGTTCAGAATTGTTAGCCTATACTAACATTACAGATTATGTCAGCTATAAAATGGTGGATATTGACATAGCAAACGGAACTGCTAAAGGATGCGTTTCGGAAAATTTCTTAAAGCCTACAGAATCCATCATTACTGCTGACAGGCTATTCAAGAAATGCAAGGGAATTGTAGTAACTGAATGGCTTAAACAGTACAAGTCGCTTGAGGAGAAAATACAAGGATTTGTAATGACAGTAGAAGAGGCTACCGGGCTACAGCAGTATGGCGCAGTATTAACGCAGATGCTTGAGTGGGATAGCTTCGTCCTAAATGATGATAGGCATTTCAACAACATCGCGTATATTTATGATGAATCTACTGGAAGATTTAGACTGTGTCCGCTTTTTGATAATGGAGCCGCTTTTTTGTCAGACACTAAATTTGAGTATCCGCTAATAAAAAGTGTATATGGTATGATGTCCAACGTACACGCAAAACCGTTTTCTGAATCCTTTGACAAACAAGTAAAAGCATGTGAAAATCTTTACGGCGTACAGCTGAAAATTCACAGTGATATCTCAATGACGCCTGCAGTGCGGCAAGCCATTATCGAACAGTACGGAAAAGATTTAGAAGAACGCGTCAGTATAATATTTGCTCATCAATTGGTAATGACGAATTATTTATAAGATTGAAGAAAAACGCTAAATACGTGGAAGTAATTCAATAACGATTTTATATAAGCCGTGGTAGTGTACCACGGCTTTATTGTTGCTAAGGAGGAAATTTATGAACAACATTGCATTACGACAAAATGATTTAGATAAGTACGGGATATCTAAACGAGGTGCAGTAACTATACCTAGTATAGTTAAGAATCCAGCTATTGGTGAGTTACTACGCGTGACAGGTCTGAGTGGTTGTTTCGAACACAACCGTGAAATTACTGAAGTAACTTTACCCGACGGGATTGATAGCATTGGAGAATCTACATTTTGTGGATGTACAAGTCTGCGTAAAGTAATTTTACCAAGAACTTTAAACACTATCGAGGCATTAGCTTTCAATGGTTGTGCAGCATTGAAAGAGATACGGATTCCGAACGGTGTTACAGGAATAGGTAGATATGCCTTTTCGGAATGTGCAAGTCTCGAGCGAATTGATTTGCCGGACAGCCTTAAAATCGTAGGAGATGGCATATTCTATCGCTGCTATGCATTAACTTGTGTAACCGTACCACCTGCAGTAGCAGGATCAATTGATAAAATGTTTGATAGCGATTTTATAGCGTGCACTGTAAGAATGCCTAATGATCAACGTAATACATTTGATAATGATGATTGCAATGAGGAAGTAGTACTCACCAGGGATGCTATAGCAAAGTATACTATTCCGACGACGGGTGATGTAATTATTCCAAGTAAAGTAAAGGACAAAGATGGCAGGCAATATAAGGTAATTGGGATTGGAACAGGTGCCTTCTATAACTGCGTTGATATTAGAAGTGTCGCTTTACCTGATGGAATTGTAATAGAGACTGGAGCATTTATGGGATGCAGTAATGCTACTGTAAGCGTGCCTGCATCGACAATAAGTGTATCTGACCATGCATTCGATGATGTTAAGTGCGTTATTTATCACGGAACGCTACCAGGAGCTCCATGGGGCGCAAAAGCATTAAACCCAAATACACAATTATTCAAATAAGGAGGAGAAAACTATGAATATTGGTGAAGAGAATACATATTTTCCAAGCAATTATGAAGGACCAAGGAAGACGCCAAAGGGTGTTTACATTCTGTGGATTCTATGCCTGTTATACGTGGTTAGCCCTGTTGATTTGGTACCAGGACCTGTAGACGATGCTATTATTTCCTTCGTAACCTGGGGTATCACGGCTTACATGAAACGGTAGGTGATAGTGATTTTATGAAAAATTTAAGACGATTTATAAACCCATCAAATCGTGTGTTTAAAAGTCCGCGTAAAATTACACGAGTGGTTGTGGCACCTACCAGTAATTATCATCCATTACTGACTGTTGACCAACAAAAACTCATACTGTCTCAAGATGGTAAAAGAAACTTATTCAACGGTGATACAGTCCGTATGGATAAGCTGTCTGAGGATGGTACGGCCACTCTGTCCAAAGTACACTTCTTTGATTTCATGACTACTAATTTGGTAGTCAAGCCAGCTAGTAGAACTAAGCGCACAGCATTGAGTAATCTGTATGCAACACTGTTTAGCGATGATATGAAAGAAGTACTTCGCTTGGAACGGAAAGTGAAAGCTGCAGTTTATGCTTATCCACGAAAGAACTTCGACCAGATTATAGCTGTGAATGAGTTGGCAAACATTGTTACTGTAAGTGTGCTGCTGAGGGATAGTACAGGCAGATATCTTATTGTACACAGAGGAAGCAAAGTCGCTGTTTCTTCAGGAAGCTTCGCGACTTCTTGTGCAGGAAGCCTAGCTCCGGAAGATCTCAATGAAGACAATCCGTTTCTGGCTTGTACACGTAGGGAATTGAAAGAAGAACTGAATATTGATTGTGACCTTATGATAAAAGATCTGGTAATTAGTAAACAGAAACTACAACCGGCAGTGTTAATAAGCGGAACTATAGACAGTACCTTTGAGACGCTGTATCCTACTATGTTACAGGCACAAGATTTTCACGAAGAAAACAGTGAATTGTATGCGATCCCCGCGCCTATGTTACCTGGTATAGTGAAACATTATCAATTTACAGATGTTGCAGCTTATCAGTTAGCCGGTAGTGCAAAGCATTGGGCTATACGCTTGCCCGTTGACATTCAAAGATTTAAACTTGACAAATAATAATGAGAAAGTTCAGTGCAAATTAACCGCTGGGCTTTCTCATCTTTTATTACCAGGTCAATTAACCACGCAGATATATCTTACCGTTTCCATATATACATGGAAAAATTAAAGAATTATTTTCCATGGAGGTGACGAATATGTACAGTGGAAACTGACTGTCATCCTAACACGCAAATACTTACAATAGGTATTTGCATGAATACCTCGAATATGTTAGTATTAGAGTGAAGGAGACTATTGGAGATGGAAATTGCTGAAACACAGAACAAAGCCCGCATAGACGCTATAATTGATGCGATGACTTTGTTTGACGACTATTTAATGAGTCATGTTTTTGACCAAAATATTGAAGCAACTGAGCTTCTTCTAAGTGCTATCTTGGGCAGAGACATAAAAGTAATGAGAGCAGATGGTCAAGTAGAACTGAAGAATCCGAAAGTTAAAGGGAGGGATATCACTTTAGACATTCGCGCAATTGATGCTGATGGTAAAAACATCGACATCGAAGTTCAGGGAAATTCAGCAGGTGCAAATGTTCACCGTGCTAGATATCACAGTAGTATGTTAGATTCGCGGATGTTGAGTCAAGGTCAAGATTTCAAGGAACTAAAAGACTCCTATGTAATATTTATCTACAAGCGTGACAAGTTCCAAAGAGGATTGCCTGTGTATAACATAAAGCGTTACATATCAGAAACAGGTGAGTCTTTTGATGACGGATCGCATATCATTTATGTGAATGGAAACTATAGAGGTAATGATAAGCTTGGCAAGTTGTTGGAAGACTTCCGACAACCTAATCCAGAAAATATGCATTACACAGAATTAGCCTCAGGAATGAAACATTTCAAAGAAACAGAGAAAGGTCGTGATCAAATGAGTGAAGCTGTTGAAGAATACGCAAAAGAATACGCAAAAGAATACGCAAAAGAATACGCAAAAGAGCGCGAAGAGAGGAGACAGATAACTAACATTCAAAGTCTCATGGAGAATGTGAAATTTACCCTGGATCAAGCACTTGATGCTCTCAGTATTCAAGGAGAAGAGCGGGAGTACATTAAGAACAAGCTACAGAAATAATAAATACTAATATGCGAATAAGAGCCACTGGATAATAAGTATCTGGTGGCTCTTTTGTATTGCAAAGGAGAATAAATGATAAATTTTAATAGGAAGTTACAGATTGAAAGCGAAGCTCGTGAGAGAGTGCAAAAATTGAAGTTATTATCTGTAGACACATTTTTAATGTTAAACGAAATCAGCACTATTCGTGACATAGATGTTGCTAAGGCTGTTATTAGATTACTATTGACAGACGCAGCACAAAGTAAATAAGAGACAGGGCAAATTTATGGTAAATTTTGAAACCGGTGAATGGACAGAAGAAAAGGACTACAGTAAATTTCCAAGGAAAAATTGGTGCTTATATGACTATGTTGCTGTTTTGATTCGTGAAGAGAATTATGAGCCGCGAACAACAATGGAGAATCTTATTAACAATATTTTTACTGGTGTAGATAAAGCAACAGAACACTGGGCAGATATCGTAGAACATGACCCTATGGATATTATTTGTTGGGTAAAAGATAGCGGAGGATTCGGCAAGTTCAATTATTACGCGTAGATCTAGTAGACGCCTGTTAAGTTTGATTGAAAGTGAGGAATAGAAATGGAAAAAATTAATGAGAATGAGCAGTGGAGATTGAATGGTGATTGTTCCAAGTGCCGACGGGAAAAGTATTGTTCAACTCCGTGCACCCATTATAAAAGGCGGGAAAGCGCAGAGTTAAGAGTACTGGTTGCAGAAACAATGAATGAAATGACAGGCGGTGCGATGGCAGACCATATCGACAAGAAATTTTACGGCATTTGATAAAGGTATAGTAACATTGTGATGAAATTAGTGATTAAAACAAGAACTGGTTATTTAAACGTTTCCCATACTGCTGTTGACATAGTCGCAGATAAAAGCAGGGCTACAATTGTGGATATGAAGCAGTTAGATGTCACAATAGCAAAGATTCGCAATTTGAGTCCAATGATTGGAAAACTTTATTACGAGCAGGCCTAATAAAGAGGCCACTAAGAAAAATTCTACTAAAAGGAATATTCGAAATCAGCGAAGAAGTAAATAAATTAGAAATAAGCGAAGAAGAGGTAAATAAAATTGCTGAAATAACAGCAGAGGAAATCTATGGAAGGTCTGCTCGCAAAGAGAAATTATTGAGTTTCATGGTACTATGCGGGATAAAGTAATGGATATTTAGCACGGAGGTAGACTGTAATGACATATTTTATTATACAATACGTGGCAGACAACGTTAGTTGCGCATACTGGCAGACAGGAGAAAGGTTCTTCAGACAGTTTGAAAATGAGCCAAAAGCAAAAAGAATATCTGCTGCGGAATATTTTTCAGCTTATGATGAGTACCATAATTATTAACAAGGAACACTGTACAACGAAGTCTACACAATCCGAGTAAAACCCTTAATACAAACATATATACTTGTAACTTAATAACAATGTATTTGAGCCACTGGTTTAAACCAGTGGCTCATTTGCATACACAAAGAAAGGAGAAAAGCTATGAAATTAACAAAAGAAAATTTAAAAGATTTTGGTATTGTCCCTGAAGGAGATGTAGTAATCCCTGGTGGAATCACAGAAATTGGCGAGGGTGCATTTTCTCATTGCTCGAATTTAAGCTCTGTAGCAATACCAGATACCGTAACTGTTATTGGAAAGAAAGCATTTTCTCATTGTGAGAATTTGAGCTCAGTAGTACTTCCAGAAGGACTTACAGAAATTTGCAATTGTGTATTTTCACATTGTTATAATTTGAGCTCGGTAGAAATACCAAATACTGCAACTGTTATTGGCGTGGATGCATTTGCTTTTTGCAATAATTTGATTTCAATAGAACTTCCAGAAGGACTTACCGAGATTGGAGAGGGTGCATTTTACAGGTGCGAAAATCTGAAAACAGTCAAGATTCCAAATTCTGTTACAAAGATCGGGCGAGACGCATTCGTGTATTGTCGTAATCTGACTATTGAGATTCCTATAACAGTAAAGGACATTGGTGAGGACGCATTTGCTGAAGTTGCACAAGTCATTCATCAAGGATCTGATAAGTGCGTTGACCAAATCGTATTAACCAGAGATGATATTGCAAAGTATCATATCTCAACTACTGGCGAAATAACCATTCCACAGAAAGTAAGAGACAGTGATGGTAACTGGCACGAAGTACTTGGAATTGGAACAGGTGCATTCTATAACTGTAAAGACCTGGAGATTGTGAGGTTGCCAGATAGAATTGCAATTGCCACTGGTGCCTTTATGGGGTGCGTAAATGCCGTGATACATGTACCTGCATCAGCGCTAGTTGATAGTCATGCTTTTGACGGCGTCAAAAATATTGTTTACAGCGGTAACTCACCTGAAGCACCGTGGGGCGCAAACAGTATGAACTAAACTCGCCCTGAGCCACCAGCCCCAAACTGGTGGCTCAAATTATTTAAGTGAGAGAAGAAGCTAGCTTGTGAATTTGGAGGAGCATCAATGAATTTCGTACCAACAAAAGAGCACACAGAAGTGTCCCTGCAGGAGGGACTGAATGCACTGGAAGTAGGAGATACTAACAAGCTGTTTTCAGACGGATTGGAGTCTGATGAATATATCTACTTCGACAAGGAAAATGGATTTTGTTATGAAGACAAGTGTGTAATCGGGCATACCATCGAGAAAGCTTTGGCTGTGCTACACGCGATCGGATGGTGCTTTACACATAAGTTTTTCGTGAAGAATTTTAAGAGCCACCAGCCCCAAACTGGTGGCTCAAATTATTTAAGTGAGAACAAATGAATGGAGGCATGTTTTATGAAGATTATCGGATGGAATAGAAAAGGAAACGTAATACGATTTGCGTTAGGAAATGATAACCTCGGATATTGGGGCGGTGATGACTGGGATGATGCACCATATGAACATAATGCGTCTACCACTCCTTTATGCGGTACCGAACTTAATGCAGACATTGCATTTTGTTACAGTGTATCAGTATTAGAAGCGCAAGACGATTATCATTACAAGAACGGTAGTCCATTTTGCATGGATGATTTCAAAGAAAGAAAAGTGCCTATCCTAATCATTGATATAACAGGTGAAGAACGGTATTACTCAGAGTGTCTCGATAAGGAAAACGTTTGCAAAATATTTATGGGGGATAATTTTGAAGACCTTATCTCAAAACTCGATAGTAAGAGGGGGAGTGCCGACTTTTACAACAGAGTTTACCGTTAGCCCACGTGGCAGGAGAGCCACTAGCTCAAACTGGTGGCTCAACTCTTTGCAGAGTTGCAGAACAGCTGGAAATCGGATATAATTGAACCAGTATAGTAAAGAAAGATACGATAACAATATTTCATCGGGAGGTGATTGTGTGGCTAAATCTTATACAGAATTTGTGCGTGAGTTAATAGCAAAGGAAGAAATAGGAAAACCTATTTATACTAGCGAAATTAGCGGGCGTGTGGCAGAGGCGTATGGCATACCATTACAGAAAGCAACCGGTGCTGTAGCCGTTGCATGTAAGCGCATTATGGATGGCAAAATACTTCCTGAGCTCCGATGCTACCAGAAAGGTATTTATTACCGAACAGCATTAACACCTTTTGGTGAATTAGGTATTGATAGAGAACAACTTATAGAAGATAAATATTTGAAGAATAATAACGGCTATGAAACTGGTTTAATTGCTTTGCATAGAATAGGTCTTACAACACAAATGCCAAACGCAAGAGTTCTAGCAACGAATAAAGCCGGTGATTGCGCTAGAATGGACAAGAAGCTTGGTGTCGTGGTACGACCTCCAAAAGTGAGGATTACTGCCGGTAATAAGCAATATTTGAAAATACTTGATGTACTGGAAGAACTTGACAACGCACCTGTGGATGCGGAGCATCCCTACCAACTTATCAGTGAGTACGTTAATAAGTTAGGACTGGACTATGAAAAACTTCTGGCGCTAGCGAACAATTATTATAACCGGAACACTGTTTTGCAATTAGCTCACGTGGCAGGAGAACGACAATGAAATTGAGCATGACCAGCCCCAAACTGGCGGCTCAAACTCTTAAGAAACCCTTAATTTCTGGACATTACCACACATCTATGCTACACTGAATTTGGGAAATTCCGCCAGATTCCTTTGAAGAAATCATATATAAATGAACCCATAAAGGAAGGATTAGAAATTTCGACAGGAGGGGAGAATCAATGACGAAAAGTTATGTTTTCCAACCACCGTTATCAAATTCTGTGGATGACATGGTAAACACTTTTGAACTAAAAAAGTTACTATCAAACAGCGGAACGACTATTTTTCAAAATAGTGAAATGAGATTTTGTGCAGATGCAAAGTTGTGAGAGTTGTTTGTTTAATGCAGAAAACACGCAGCTTTTGGAAAGACTGAGAAAGTATTTTTACAGTGAAGAATACACCGCATGAAATCTCAGCACCGAATAGAAAATCCCGACAATTCATATTGTCCTAACCATATATAAATGAAACCAAATTGACAACTATTCACAAATTGAAAAGGAGATATAAGATTATGAAAAAGAGAGTATTTGCATTCGCATTAGCAGTAGTATTCGCATCATTAAGCTTCGGCACTTCCTCTAAAGCAGCTGAAGTTAACCCCATCGTTCAGCAGCTCAATGCCGCAACCGGCAACTACGTCGGTTACGACATGACTCAGGCTGACAAAGTGAAAGTTCTCACGGCAACTTACGCAGCATCCAAGACCGCTACCAGCTACACCGTTCACTGGGGAACACAGTGCCGTCCTCAGAACTGGGATAAGAATGGCAAACTGGTTCCCATTACAACATCTGGTACCTACGAGACTTACTTCTACGTAAACGGCGACGACGCAGCTTACACCCGCACAACTACTGGATCAGCTCCTGTAGGTTACACATTTTATCTCAGAGGTGTGTGTTATGCAGATGGCGAGTTGAATAATGGCACCTGGGAGAATAGCAAAGAGGACTTCCTTAATAACTATTTGGGTCAGCGCAACAATGCATGGAGTATCGACAAAGCAATTGACCGTGGTGCATTCTCCATCGAGTATCTTGCTCAGAATAGTACTTACCAGGAAATCAACGGTGTGCCCTACTTAGTGTTCACCTGCCAGCCTACCATGGATATGCTGAATCGGCTGTGTGCAAGAGCATTAGGTGCTGGAGAAGCTTTATTGCAGAGCGAATCTACCTTAACTATTAGTTTCCCTCTGAATAATTATGGTGCTTTCAATGTTGACATGAAAGTTATGGTGAAAGCTGGTCCTAAGGATCACATCTGTGCAAATGGTAAGTATCTGTACACATTTACTTACGGTAACAGTAATGTAAACTGTACTGTATTACCTGCACTTCCTGCAAACTATCTGCCCATTACTCAGTGGAGTGTACAGGAAGCACCTGCTCCGGACGCTTATGTAGCTGGCGGATTTATCTAAACTTAATAAGTAACAAAATAACTTGAGCCTCAAGCTAGCAATAGCCTGGGGCTCTTTTAATGTTAAAAAGGAGGAAAAGATATGAGCAATTATGATGAATGTAATGGGTGTCCCTATTATTATGGGGAAATTGATCAGTGTATGTATGGAGATGACGATCTTCCTGACAACCTTAGCATGAAATGCAAAGAAAAAGCTGAGTGATTTTTTTTAGAAAGGATATTTCAATGAGAAAGAAGAACAGATATCTTAAACTGCTCTCCATTATGTTGGTACTATGCCTATCGCTACAATCAATACCGGTCAACGCATTTGATGGTAGTGGAAATATGGGAGGTTCCTCCAATTCTTCTAACGGTGTATCTAACAACCAACCAACAGATAGCGCATCAGCAGCTGACCGCTCCACCACAACCCAAGCAGGTAAGACCACGATATCCCAAACAACAGTTGGCGGTGCCTCTTCATCTGGATTTCGTTCAGATAGTCAGGGTCGAAATCTGTTCTATCGTATCGGCCTTGCAAAGCTGGACAATGAGGAATTCCCAGCATACACAGACCCTGATGATATGGCAGATGCCATTCAGGAGTACGGTAAGAAGTATTATGTGACGACACAGGGAGCCGCCTATTATTACAGTGGTAATTCCACGTTAGACGAATTCGGTGTCACAACAGATGCTATTGGACGCAGAACCTATACGGCAAATACCTCCAACGCACCTTACATTGCAACGATTCTTAACGCAATCTATACAGGAAATTGGCAGTTAGCATCAGACTTCGTCGGACAGCGAGAGGATGAGAGTCTCTACATTTTACCTCGCGCTGATATTATTCACGGCGTCATGTCGGAACTATCCCAGCTGGACAGCACCAACGCCGCGCTCTACGAACACTTCAAAGCACAATCCACGAGTTTGGAGGCATCAAAGCATCCAGTCGTCATTGTCATTGAAATCTGTTCCACAGCGATTGATGGTGATGGCACTCCTACTTACGTGACCAGTGCAGCTGACTTTGTGCAGCGTCACGCTGGCTACAATGCCTATACACGTTTCTTAAAGATGGATCTCAGCCAGTATGTTGGCTCAGGTCAAGAGATTACGAATACAGCAGGTGAGAGAGCAGTTACATCCCTTACCAGTGTTGGTATAGCAGAGGTCATGGGACTCAAGCAGAAAGCTTATTCCAGTGATCCCGGCTGGCCCTCCCGATTCACACAGAAACTGTTCAGTACCCGCTGGGGTAACGGAAAGGGTATCTACAAAACCAATGCCAACTTTGCCAACTGGGCTACTATGGCAGGTCAGACCCGCAGTGAGGGCGGAGCCCAGACCGGAATCAACGGCTGTACCATGGTCTCCCTGGCAAATGTGATGACCTCGGGTGTTCCCCTCAATGACTATCCGGACGGCTCATATGACTGGCACATTGATGCCGAGGACGCCGTGCGAAACAGCTCCGGTCATTATGAGGATCAGATTGTGAAGTTAAAGACCGGATATTCCGCAACCATCCAGAAGAGCATCAGCGTCGGCTCCCTCAACCTCTACCAGAAAAATCATCTGGAGTGGGAGCAGTATTTAAAGAATCTTGACCCCAACATCACCACGGTGGATGTGGATGTCCGCACCTACCACCTGGGACAGATCAATTTCACAACCGATAAGTCTACCATCCTGAACGGCGGAAGTGCCAGGACCGGAAACGGAATAGCCACCTCCGATTCACCCGCGAACCTGCAAACATTGACCTTTACCATTGACGACTTCATCAAGGAAATCAACGATAAGGACAGCTCCATCCATCTGGCATCGGATGTCGCCGGGAATGATTTCGTGAACGGACGCCTGCAGGTAGCCTACGCGACCACCGTTACCGTGCGAGTGGGAACTGACAAAATCCCTCTCACCAACGAGGATGTCCACTGGATTGTTTACACCTCCGGCGATAATACTACCTACGTATTCCAGCAGATCGCCGACCCCGCCTATGCCCAGATCAAGCAGGGCGGGCTGGATAACGAGCGCTACGAAGCCATGGCGGGAACCCCTACCACGGAAGACCTGTTCGTCTCCATGGGAGGAGACCAGTACATCGTCCAGATGCAGTACGCTTACTGTGAGGACGATTACACCCGGACATACGAGATGACCGCAAATCCGACACCGAACTTCGATTACTACTCGGTGGAGACACCGGACCAGGTCAGCAAGGGACTGTCCTACGACAGGAGCGTGGACGGTCACGGAGACCACCGCGGCGATGTCAGCAACTGGATTGCTACCGCGAACGGCTACTGGAGTGACCGTGACACTTACGCAGCAGATGCGAGAGCCGAAGTCCACAGCAAGCTGAACAGCATGGTTAAGGGAACCAACAAGGCTGCCTACGGGAGCATGTATGAAATCTGTGAGACCGGCGAATCCGCAGACATGAAGAGCTTTATTGACAGCACCTGTGTTGTCGGAGGCTCCGGCGGTTCCAGGCAGTTTACCCTGTTTAAGGGAACCGACCCGGAGACGGGAGAGCCGTTCACAGTAGACATCACCATCACGGTGGGAATCTCAGAGAATCCTCCTGTGACGACCGGACCGAACTATGATGGTCATCACGGTCCTCACTATCAGCATGACAATGACGGAACCAGTCCGGCAGTACCTCCTGTGAAAGATCCGACAACCGGAGCTGTTATCACACCGGGAACCCCGGCAACCACCATTCCCTGTTCCCATGTCTACTACGATGATTACACATCCGGCTCAGCCAGTGTGGCATTTTCCTACAACGTATCCTTTGCGATTACGACAACCGGTATCGGTAATTCCTGTCTTGGAGCACCTGCAATCATTACAGAATCCCAGACCGTAAAGCAGACTTTCCAGAACGTGAAGTACATGGACATCATCGAGTGCCATGTGTGGAGACTGGCAGAGGGAAAGGAAGTCGGTGTGGGAGCCATCCTTGCAGAACCCGTGTCTACCTCTACCGATGTCATCAGTGCGGCAGTCGGTCAGCTGGGTTATGCATTCTACGATGCAGACTCCAATGACCAGCATACTTTCGAGACTTCAACAGGAACCTGGGTCTGTGCATCCAGCAGCCTCGAGTCTACGGGACGGCTTGTGAATTCCTACAACTCCGGGATGAATGAGATCACCGTTGGAAGCTACTTCAACAACGATGCCCATGCCTTTAAAGTGGACGCAGTTGGTGACACTGTGAAGCTTTCCTATGACCCTGCGTCTCAGGGAGGACGGAGCCACCGTTCCCTGCACGCATTCATGGCACAGGCAATCGTTCACACGTTCTACCAGAACGCACAGAACCCTTATCCGAATACCATCCTGTGTACCAGCGATGTCCTGTCTCTGCAGGCAGGAGATGAAGCCGGGAACGACTGGCTTACCTACTGTACCTGGGAGTTCAACTCCTCCGAGTATGTTGGACAGGCAGGGCTGGAGCAGTACATCTTCGCGCCAAATGCCGGTGAGTTCTCCAGCTTCGGAACCGTGTCCGGTGTTGTGAACCTGTTTAACAATACCTACTCCAAGGACGGAAAGAATACTCCGGTGACCGCCCTGGCAAATGACTGCTATTCCTCAGCGCTCTATGAGGGCGGAATTGTTACTTTAAATAATTCAGCGCTTTACAGCGCGTTCGATAAGAAAGCCATCTGTGAGTCGAATCCTTACACGTTCGTGAACATGATTGACGAAGAGAATGACATGCCTAGAGTTGGATACAAAGGCGACTGTCTGACTTCTTCCGTGAGTCACCGGACAGTGAACTATGATCATAGACAGGGCTACAACCCAACCTTGAGCAGTGTCTTTAATGGTGGTATGGATGCTTACCGACAGGGTGTGACAGGAACTGCCACAAAGCAGTTAAACACAAATGTTTCTGCACCTGCATTCCCGTACCGGACAGGACTCAACGTGAATCGTACACAACCCAATGACCAGTATGCTACCGGTCATGCAGCATTAAACTATGAGAAGATTATTTCCAAGAAACCGGTTTCCGGATTCACTCCGGTCATTACCTCCATACAGTCTTACGATGACGGATACTCAAACGTGTCTGAAGATAAGCTGGCTGACAGTACATCTTATCCTGGCGGAATCTTTTTAGAAGCCACTTACACAGACAACTACGATTCTGTAAATGATGTCATTATTTACAATCCGTCAACGGCGATGGATGCTGTGTTACTCCCACAGACAGAATATCTGCCAGATGCGCAGAACACACCAGGCAGTGACTCGGTTACCAATCCAGTGAGAGACCAGCGTGTGTCTGGTTCATTCCTGACATCCAGTTATGACTCTACCTTTGTGGAGTCAGGAGGCGTGACTTCTGACAGGACAATGTACACCACGACGCATAAGGAACTACGGGAGCAATCCCAGGAATCTACTTCTTACTACAAGATGAGCGACTACACGGAAGCAGTATCCGAAACACATGAACTGGAAATCAGTCAGGGTGATGGGTGGAACAGAGTGCCAAGCACAGGAGAGTACACAATCTCTCTGTATGACGGTTCCCTGCATCCTACCTCTGTTGTGACTTCACTCAATGCCGATGATTTCCTCAAATATGAGGGAACAGTGCTGTACAGAAAAGCAAAGAGCTGGTCACGGTCTTACGATGATGTAGTTACCGGTGCAGGAGTGGACAGCACAGGATTGCAGAACTGGGACCACGCTTCAGACCTGATTCCTGTTGATACTGGAGATGCTCTATCTACCAGCTTATCTGGTGTGGAAAGCGTCCGTGCCGGTGATGTCCTGCATATCTCTGTTGCGACGACAGCAGTGAGTGACATTCCGTTCCAGGTGCAGCTTGGCATTTCAAGCGTGGATGCGATTGCTACGAAAACATTTACGCACAGTGGTACTACCAAGTGGAATTACTACGTGGAATTTAGTGAGGATTGCTCGCTGTACGATGTGACCTTGAAATTCATCAGAGAGTGTACTGTTACAGATATGTCTTTCGGGTTTGAGGATGCATTCCTGGTTGACCGTGGGGACATCTATACAGACACTGCAAGAAAGTCCGGAACAATCAATCATGATGTGAATCAGGATGATGAGGGATTACGTAGTTACAATATTTACTGCTGTGATTTCTTGACGGACGGCGTGAGTGCAGATTTAAGTTACAGCACCAACAAGGCTTACCTGTCTTACGAGGAAGTCATTTCTGTGTCCTACCTGAAACCGTCTGCAGCGGATAATCCACATAAAGTTTACAATAAGAACTGGCGTTATTACGTGATTGGATGGAAGACGACTTCCGGAGCCACAATCATGACTCCAGAAGATGACTTACTCTACAACAATAATACAGAGCTTAGATGGCCTGGCACCGGTGAAGTTGTCACAGTTGATCAGTTGAACCAGGGAGCTTGTCTTGTGAAGTACAGTGGTGAACTGTATTTGACACTGGACGACAGCGCACGTGCACATAAGATTGACCAGTTGGGAATCACAGTGACACAGTTCGATTTATTCACTCTTGGCAGTGGAAGCGAAGAGTCACTGATGGATGATTATCCGAATGTCTATCCAATTGCTCCAGGGCGTAACTATACACAGCTCGGTGATTTCTCATATGAGTTCTGCTTCCAGCTGGCGCAGATCGATGGTTACCTCTACGATGTGTCAAGAGCAACCAATTTGATTTACCGCTACGAAATGGATGATGAGAACGCTTCCAAAGATTGGAAAGATGTGGAAGATTCCGTCCCAGTCAACAGCACTATGTCAAGTACAGTATCTGTGACAATGACCGGACTCAGTGAGTTCCTATCTCTTGATGACGAGTTTTCTATTTACTACGATAATATCGGTGATTACGCGCAAACAGGTGTACACAATATCGAGTATCCATCCTCCAAACTCGGAATGGGTTGGACAGACGGAATGGATACCGTAACTTGGATTAACAAGAAGTATGTGGTATTCGATGTTGATGTTTACATGTTCGATAAGAACGATCCGACATACGGATATCAGAACCGCACTGGGCTTTATTTCATTGCAGCCGGTACACCTATCTCTTTAGGTACCTACGAGGGCGATGATGGCGAATCGGACAACACTGGAAGATTTCAGGATTACGGAGCACCTGGTTCAACACATGACCCGCAGGGCAGAGCATACACTTACAACTTCTGGTGTGCATTGACCACGGAAGAAGCTGACAGTGATAAGCTTGAGTTTGAGAGCATCAACATTAACTATCCTATGGGAACTATCGGGAACACATCCGTACTTAATAAGGATGTTTACTCACCGCCGCAGCGATACGCAGATGCGTACAAGAATATCGAGGTTGCAGTCGTAGGTAGAATTGGTGCATTGACTATGCTGGATACCGGTGATGCGAGATATTCCAACACATTCAAGACGACAAGTCCAAATGCAGATTGGCAGGTTTATGGTTTACTCCGAAAACTGGATCCGTACAGTAACGAGTACGGAACACCCAGTACACAGCGTAAGATTCTCACCGATCCGTTTGATGTGCGTGGACGAATCGGTGCAGCTGATTTGACCCAGCAAGGATATGCGAATTATTCTACACGGAATAATATGAACACCTACGCCACTCAGTGGTTCAAGAATTTTAAGGACTACGGAGTTCTTGTTGATTCACTTCCTCTTGACGCGGCGAAGAACGACACTATTGCGACAGAGGTTAAGGAACAGAAAGTCGGATATATGGATTACCTGACATTGGAAAGTATCGGTTCCTATTACGGTACAAGTACAAATATGGATGAGGGCAGTAGTGATCCGGCAGTCAACATGAATGACGACCATAACGATTACAAGGTTCAGGTCAGACCATTCTACATTGCAATCAAGTTTGACGATGACGGAAATGTTATCGATTCTTATATGACTGATGTGTACATGTACACAGACAAGAAATATGAGAAGATCAACAGTGGCTCGACAACGACGAATGACTACATGAATACACTTGTGAAGAATAAGTATTATTACTATATGAAGAACAACACAAGTGAGGATGGACTTGACCAGAATATGCTGAGACGCATGGTTACCAATGACGAGGCAAAAATCACCCGTGCACTCACAACGGCTACAGGTTGGCGCAGCTTACTTACGGTGTACGCAAATGGCGATGGTCTCGATTCTGATTTGGATCCACAGTACACTTACGGTAATGGACAGTTCCTGTTCTTACGTGATAGAAACCGTACTTTTGTCGGACATTCCTCAGAAGCATTAAACTATGAGGACTATGATACTGGCAATCAGTACTCCTTAGCTAACGAAGCTTATGCTGATAATAAGTACATGCTGCAGAATGCACATGCACAGGAGTGGTACTTCGGTTTAGGTTTACCGTCGTCAGCTGTATTTGTCAGAGCAGGAGAGAAACCCAGCTCAGCAACAATTCTGCATGACGAGAATACGTACATCCTGACAGTATTAGATGTGTATTCTACAGGTACAGTCTGGACACTTCACTACAAGAGTCCAATCTCGTCCTCTAAGATTTCTATAAACGGAAATCTGGTGACACCTGATGAATGGAATCCTGGAAGAGAGAAGTATCCTTGGTTAGTTCCGGTAACGGTTTACAATACTGCGGATACTACTTCTAAAGCTGACCTTACAACAGGCGGTAGTCATTAAAGAAAATATTTATTAAGGTGGCGGAGCTTCAAAACTCCGCCATTTATTTCGCTATTCATCATATAAAACTGATGAATGCAGTTAGTTTTACAATCACATACAAATAAACAAAATAAAGGAGATAAGAAGTATGACAGTAGTAACTTGTGGATTTATTCAGATTGTTAAAGGAGAATTTACACCTATCGTAGGAGTACCTGATACAGGTGATGCAGTTGTGATGAACGACACGCTTGGACCTACCCTTATGCAGAACCTCACGTTAGAAAATCCATCCGTAGTTAAGCAGATTGCCGCAGAGCAAATCTGCGAAAAATTAGGTTGTGCAGGTATCATCATCGACAATTCTAAACTGATTACCATCTATGAAGACGGTAGAATGGAGATCTTAGACCCTGCACATGGATTCAATAAAATCCATGTTACCACTACAAACTATACAGATTACGATTACTGCTTTGATGATTTCGACACCCTTGACATTATTGACTAACTCTACAGATTAAGGAGCCTGACAATGTATAGTTGGAATGGAAAAGAACTGGTGCTTCACAAAGTTGAACCACCTCAGCTGGATATGAATATCTTAGGCGATATGCAGCAAAGCTACACAGACTACCTCAACAAAACGGTATTTATGGATATGGAGTATTTGGCAGAAAAGTTAAGAGAGTCATTTCATAGTGCTAATACCTGGGACATAAAAGTCCGAGTAGCTCCACTGGTTGTTCAGAGTTATTCCAGAACACAAGTGACACGCAGTATCTGCTATTATCCGGTAGTTGGCGATATTCTGAAAGATGGTATTGCTATCAAAAAAGATGTGGAATTCTTACGAATCCCGCAAATGGATGACTATTGCAAATTGAATATGTCCGGAAGCACCAAAGTGTGCACAGCAGTACAGAGACCATCTGATGATATCTCATACGACCGCAAGTCATCAACTTTTAACATCTCCATGCCATACGCAAATATCCGTATCATCAACACTTCGAGAGGACAGAAGATAAAATTTGGTTCCTCAAAGATCAGTCTGGATTACGTGATTGCAGCCATGATGCATGAAGAACATATTGACGATCGCGTTTATGATCACATTGTCAACAGTTATCTGCGGGACAATGCGTCGTTTGATCAACATGCTATGAATCAGTACATTTACGATAGGGTTAAACCCATGCGTGTATTGGATAAATACGCAAGTGACCAGTACGCACTAGGAAAAGCTCGGGGGTACCTCAACGAGGCACTGACTCTGGAACGCGCACTGGGGTGCATGCTATCCAGAGATGTTGGGAATTACCATACTGGTGATGTGGTAAGCGAAAGTATGCTTGCTGATTTAAAGCGCAACCGAATCAATGAAATCTACATTTACAAAAACGATGTGGACATTAGTGGCTTGCTGTATGCAGATAGTGAAATGCTTACAGTACCTGAGATTCCTGCAGGCACACCGAATAACGCATGGTTACGGGAGAGACTGCCGGAGTACAGCGCAGAAAAATACATTCCCGTAAACGTGTCACTTAGTCCAGCAGACAGCATCTTGCTCATGCAGCGCATGCCTTTGACGCAAGGAATCCTCGAAATGCTAAAGCTGCTCGAGATTCCTTACATTCATGTATCTGCAGAGGGTTCTACTTCGGTGTCCACATTGTCCTTGGAGTTAGAAGTAATCGGAAACTACACCGCACGTTTACGCGAACTTACTGATACGATTCCGGATGGTCGGAGTGCAGATGAGTGGGTTTATTACTACAACAACCCGAACCTTGAGTTACGTGATGACAGTAAGTTGAATGCTCATGACATGCTGGCAATTATGTCTATCATGGGTTACATCCATGTCACACAGAAATGCTCTCTGTTGAACAGAGATACCTCTTTCCTGAAGAAGACACTTTTAGTCGGAGACTTGTTTAGTGAATCACTTCGGAGTGCCATCGACAAATTCGTTGTGACATATTCTGCAGGAATTACTTCTTATTTAAATAATATCAATGCGAGCAGTCCATTTCCGCGTCTTGCTGATATGTGGAAGAAGATAATGCTGAAGTCGCATTTCATTGCGGCAGCTGATACTACAAACCTCATGGCTGAGATCGCACAGGTAAACCGCGTAAATACATTAACAGCTAGTGCAAGCACAACACCAGATGAGATGCGTTATTTAGCGTTACCATTCTTTGGTCGTATTTGTCCTTATGAGACACCAGCTGGCAAGAAACTCGGATTGGTGAATACTAAGGCAATCGGTGCTAAGGTCATTGATGGAATGTTGTGCACACCCTATCGAAAAGTGAAGAGAACTTCGAACGGTATTGAGATTTCCAATAAGATTACCTACATGTCAGTCAAAGATGAATTGGGAAAGAAGTTCGGAGATATTCTGACATTGCAGAAAGACGCTAATGGAAATTATATGAACACACCTATTATTGCGAAGATTCCAAATCCTGAAGCCTCTGATGAACCTTTCATTGTTGCTACGATCGATGCCTTTGATTTAGCAGGTGGTTATGTGGCAGCGCATCCTGAGCAGTTCTTGTCACCTACGGCAGCACTGATTCCATTTGCTTGCTGTAATGATACAAACCGTATCACGTTCGGACTTAACCAGATCCGTCAGGCTATATATCTTCAGAATCCACAGATCCCGAGAGTGCGTACTTCTATGTATGAGGACATGTTTCAGTATTCAGATTTTATCGAAATCAAATCGCCTATCCAAGGCGTAATCACTTCTGCTGATAAGATGCATGTTATCTTAAATGCAAAAGACGGAAAGGTATACGATATCAATTTACGTTCATCCGGACAAAAGGGAAACGTGGATAGAATCGTTAATCTACTTGTTGCGGTTGGTCAGACGGTAAGTACTGAGACGGTTTTGGCACGTGTCTACTCATCACCGAAGTCTTTTGTAGTGCGGGCACCGTATAGCGGCCGCATTACTGAGATTGCCGGAAATCATATCACTATCGCAAAGTGCAAGCGCAATGAGCCGATTCCATTCGATTTGGAAGCGCAGGATAATGTCACATTTGAGGACTGTCGTATCATGGGCAAGTCACCTATATTCATGAACATTAACGTGTCTGTGAATGATTATGTGGAGGAGGGACAAATCCTGGCGACAACGAACATGTCACGCCAAGGAGTATTTACTCCTAGCCGTAATCCACTCGTAGCAATGATTAGTGTTGGCTACAATCATGAGGATGGTGTTGCTATCACGGAGAAAGCTTCTGTCGATTACACCTCGTTAATCACGAACAGTGTTGAATATCCAGTAAGCTTACGCACAAATTCCGGTGTGCACTGTAATCCATTAAATGGTTACCATTACTGTGGACCTGGTGATGTTGCTGTGAGAATCAATGCGATTCCAGATAAGACAATGAAAGCAACCACTTACGATGTGCGCGCAACATTGAAAGAACATGGAATTCCGTTTGAAGTTATCAATGTTAGTGACGATCCCAACACGCGGAAATACCGTTGCTACATGCTTGATCTGAAACGTACAAACTGCGGAGATAAAATGGCTGGTCGTCACGGAAATAAGGGCGTCGTGTCTAAGGTTTACAAGAACTCAGATGCACCTACTCTGGTAAATGGAAGACCGGTTGAGATTATGTTAAACCCTTGTGGTGTTCCGTCTCGTATGAACCTTGGGCAGATTTATGACATGCACTTAAGTCTGATAGCTGAAGTGCTCCAGCTGAATATCATCACTGAGTCCTTTAACTGTGCATCACCAGATGAGATATCTTATCTGATGCACTATGCTTATGACTGTGCGAACACAGATGAACTTTACAGTAATGAAGAATTCAACCGTACAGTGTTTAATCAGATTGCTGCAAAATATAGTGAGTTACCGCAGGGTTTGCATGAGCACGTATGGAGTAACATCGCTAAAGTATATGACTGGAAAGGTTGCTTCGACGAGAAAGGTGATGCCCGTCTTTACGATCCTGAGACAGACACTTGGTTCGAGAATATGATCACTATCGGATTTCCTTATTTTAATAAGTTAGTCCAGGAGGGTGATGAGAAATTGAATGTTCGTTCCGGACCGATTGAAGAAGACTATGCCCGCATTACTTCACAGCCACAGAAGAGTGAAAATTCTAATCAAGGTCAACGTATGGCTGAGATGGAGTTAGTGGCTCTGGCAGCTTTAGGCGTATCTGATGTACTGGACGAGGTATTGAATGAGAAGAGCGACAACCTGGGTGCAAAAGTGAATAAGCACCTGCAGCAAATGGATATTTCAGAACCACGCCTTGGTAAACAATCAGTCTATCCGAAATCACTGACCAACCTGTGCTACATGTTGGAAGCATGTGGTATCAAGTTGGAGTTACCAGAGGAAATATTAGACGATAGTGCAGATGCAGTATTTGAAAGAGAGCGTGTGAATATTCGGCAAGTGTTGCGCTCACTGAAGTCTCAGGGTGAAGAGACAACAGAAATCGATGTGAATCACGTTTCAGCAGCAGACTTGCTGAGCAAGTATGGAGGAATGTAAGATGAATCAGACGCTGAAGATAAAAACAAAAACTATTTCAGCAGAGATTAAATTCCCAGCCGTCTTAGGCATATTGCTGATGCTAATTGTTATCTTGCTAGTCAGTGCAAAATTGGTTCCGTCTACGAGTACAAAGGTCTATCTGGCTTTTGCGGCAATTCTCGCTCTAGGGGTTGTTATCATCGTTTACGGGCGAGGATTTGAAATTTTGTTGGAAGATAACGGTCCTATCAAATCTGAGCCAGTAACTAAGAAACAAGAAGATATTAAACCGGCCGCAGTAACTAAGAAAAAGGTAAGTGCAGTTGCTGCTTCCAACAAACAAACGCAGACTCGGCAGAGCACTGCACCAATGCGCAAAGTGCCTATTCCGACACAGAGTAAACCTGTGACACCAGCTCCTGCAACTATGACTCCAGATGAAGTTCAGAGACAAGTGCAAGAGAAAGTTAGAGCTATGCGTAATGAAGCTGACTCTAAATGGGAAAGTTTTCTCGGAGAATTTGAAAATGAATAAATTAACACATGAAACAGTAGGGGTGACTTCAGCAGTTGCCCTTACTGCTCTTTACGGTTCTAATCTGTCTATTGTAGGAAATAAGGTCATGATGCCTATAGCATTGACTACAGTAGCACTAGGCTCGGTTCTTCCAGACATTGATTTGCAATCGTCAACTCTTGGGAGAAAGCACAAAATCATATCAAGAATGTTTACGCATAGAGGATTCACACACACGTTGGTGATTCCTCTCTTATTGTGCGGACTTTTATATTCCTTGCAGTTTTTCTTATCAGGTGCTACCCAAACACTAGTAGCATCCCTGCTATTCGGATTACTGTTTGGGTGGGTGTTCCACATTTTCGCAGATTTATTCAATGGTAAAGGAGTGCCCTTGTTATGGCCGATTATCAAGGCAAAGATACACGTAGCGCGTGTTGTGACTGGTAAACGCTCAGAGACAATATGGCTTTACCTCTACGAACTGGCAGTATTTTTCTTGATGTATTATAGAGGAATTGGTCTTGAAAAATTGATCTGCATGTTTATTGCAGTCACAGTTTTAACCGCTATGTTAAAAGGAGAGGTACGTGGCAAGATTTCGAACTTTGCCATGGGTGCAGGAATTGCATACATGATGTACTTCACACTGAAATAAAAGGAGACGCCACATGTTTGATTACATATTAAATAAATGTTTATGGTTACCAAACGGCAGCTTGATGTGCAACTCAGTAGATGAAGCAAGCACTGTTCGGAAGTTTCTACGTGAATTGATTCTTGACAGTCATTTGTATGTAAACAAATCTGTAGGATTTAAAATCAAGACATCTGGCCGTGCTGAAAGTGGCGGAGTCAGGATCGCTAGATATGGTGCTATTGGTGAGTCCTATATTGAACTCATGAATAACCTGAGTAACAAGGTGGTTCTGGATCAGACAGTACAGCATGTCCGTATAGAATTGCATACTGGAGTTAACACTGTGCACGACTGTGTATTTAAGTCCGATGATAACCGGGAACTTCCAGTACTTTATGAAGATCCTTACATATGCAGAGTGTTAGACGATAAAAAGCACATGCTATTGCTTGACATGAAAGTGAGCAGTGGATATCTGGACATGCGCACAGCCGCAAAATTCACAGAAGGATTTCCCGCGTATGTTTATTACAACATCGGTAATTTTATACGTGTGCGTCCAGATATTGGTTCAACGTTTGTCACATTGACATATTTAAACGGATTTAATGCTGAACTCTTCAAAAAGTTATTGGATGCTAACATAGGTCGTTATCAAAGTGGAATTGCGAGAGGAGAAGATCGTGCATGGAAGCGAAGTTTCGATCGTTAAATGCCAAGGATATTAAAGAAATTGGTGCGTATGTAAAAAGCGCATCGGTCAAGAAAGATGCTTACTACAGCATGGCGTCTAGTCTGGATTCTAAGGATTTATTCGGTTCTTATGCACAACCAGATGCCATAATAACGAGCGATGAGCGAGCACATAAACGTGCACTGATTCAGCTCAGTGTTCCAACATTTAACTTTGTCACAGGTCGCAGCGGATGTAAGCTATTGGCAAAAATGCTGGGATTCCAAGATAAGGAATGGAAAATGATTACAGACATAGAACTTCTGTATGACATGGACGCACAGGAGTTCGTGGAAATCAAGAATGCAGTTGAGGATGGGCGCTACTTATATGGAGCTCAGATTGCTGCTTACTTTATCGAAAAGCTTGATATTGACAAAGCTATTGTTGAATGCATTCAGCATGCTCTTAATCAGTTAGTACCTAGCAGTCAATCTTGGGATTCAGCGTTTACAATACTGACTGATGCACAAGCTGATAAAGAGAATGTCTACAAGGCAGTAGCAAATTACTATGTGGAGTATAACGGTGAGAAACTGCGCCGCGGAGTAACTACTGATAATCTGGATAAGAAGTTGGATGAAGCACTGTTTCCGAACAACGATACAAGGTTGACTTATCTGCTCAATATGAATCCAGATAAATCGGCACTCTACGGTATGCTGAATTATAACATCGTGGTAACTCCGTCTGAGTTGCGTCCAGAAGCAATGGGTAAGCATCATAAGCTAACCTCGCGCTATGTGAGCGTCATCAATGCTAATAATGAAATCCAGATTATGTTTCAGGAGCACTATACTCCGAACGATATGCAGGCCAAATACCAGTCGCTGGAATTGGCAGTGAGACGCTTGCAGTATAAGTGCCGCGATATCCAGGGACGAACCACTGATGACGACGACCTATCTATGATAGAGCGAATCAAGGGTAAATTCGGACAGGTACGAGAGTATAACCTTGGAAAGCGACAGGATTACTCAGCGCGTGCTGTAGTTACTGTCAATCCGTACTTGCCTTTAGATCAACTTAATATTCCAGAGACAATTGTACCTAGATTATACGAGTACCATGCGCTACCTTACCTGGCTAGAAATCTGAGAAACAATAACGAGACAAAGAAAGATCATGGAAGTGACCACGCGTATTCTGTGTATGACAAACTTGATTTACTGCATTTAGATAACCCGCGTGCAAAAGAAGAAGTCATGAGGATTGTCAAAGAGCAGAAACTGATGGAGAAAGTCCCTATTTATATGGGACGACAGCCTACCCTGCACAAACAAAGTCTCCAGGGATTTCATGCAGGTATTTCTAAATCACAAGCTATTGAAGTAAGTCCGTTAGTTTGTTCTGCTTACAATATGGACTTTGATGGTGACCAGGCACATCTGGAATTGCCATTAGGTCCGAAAGCAATCAAGGAAGTTAATGACTTGATAATGACAACCAAGAACATATTCCTGGCAAAGACTGGTGAGTGTACCATTGCTCCCAGACAGGAGATGCTTTATGGACTCTATGTCGCAACTAAGTCAGACTATCAGGTTGGCGAACCTGTTTACTCTTACGAGAGTTTAACTGCTGTGAGGACGGCAGTGATTCAACATAAGGTTAAGTGTTGGGATACTGTAGCAACACCAGAATATCCAGCAGTGCTGGCTGGTGAAGCGGCGCTTATCGCGTCATTTCCAGCTGGTGCATTAGTACCTAGGAATGTTAATCCAAAGGTTAACCAGATGCAGGTTATTCAGGTCACTTCTAAAACAATTGGAAAGTATATGGATAAGCTGCTGGAGGCAGATAGTGAGGGAAATTTACTCATCGCCATGGGAACCGGAAATGCTACGGTGAATACCTTTGTCGGTGCGATTAACCATGTTGTTGAACTCGGTTTCCGACTGGCGAGACTTTACACACCGTCTATGTCTTTATTAGCTGACGCACCTGAAATCCCTGAATATGATGATGCTATCTCTGTGCTGCATAAAAATATGGAAGATATTGACTTTCTTTACTCTATCGGAATGGAGACTGCGGATAACTACCGCATTGTGTTCGATGACCAGATCAGCCAGCTGTCAAAGAAGATTGACGACAATATTTTTAAGAAACTCGGAGAACAGAACGGTTACAGTCTCTTAGCACAGTCTGGTGCTCGTGGTAATAAGTCGAACCTCGGACAGATATTCGCATACAAAGGCCGAGTCAAGAAGAATGAAAGTGAAAGCTTCGATGCTTTGATTGAGAATTCCTACATCACGCAGTTATCTCCGTTTGAGTCTTTTATTGCGGCTTACGGTGGTAGACAGGGACAGATTGATAAATCCTTGAATACAGGTAATACAGGCTACGCATCTAGACTTATGTGGCACGCTACACAAGGTGTTGCAGTTAAGATGGAAGATTGCGGAACTACGGAGGGCATTCAGATTTCGAAGAACTTCCTGGCGACAATGTGCGACGAAGAAGATCAGAACAAACGTGCACAGGAAGTGCAGGATATTTTCAAGCACACGATTACAGGACGCTATGACATGTCCGGACGGCTTATTGACGAATACCGTGCGGGACAGTTGGCGAGTGACGACAACGTTACCGAAATTACAATTCGCTCCCCACTGAAATGTAAATGCGCAGTATGCCAGAAATGCTACGGAGTCGATTGGAGCACTCGTAAGCCAGCTATTGTTGGTTTGCCGGCAGGCTTAATTGATGCACAGTCAATCGGAGAACCTGGTACACAGCTGACTATGAAATCCTTCCAGAAAGGCGGTGTGGCAGGTAAGGCTGACTTGACTTCTGCATTTGCAAAGGTGGAAGCTTATATCAAATGCCTAAATATTGCAAGCAAATCCGCAGATGGATCCTACTCAGGTTACGACCCCATCGCATGGGCAACTGGAACAATATCTGAGTCCAGGACTAAGGATGTGACCAAAAAGTGTATAAAGATTATCCCCGATGATGAAGCTGACAAGGCTATTTGCAGAAAGAAGATTCTGGTGCCAGTTGACCTCGAAGTGAAACATGAGGTCACAAAAGGAGAAGGATTATCTTTTGTGCACGGAGACTATTACACAAAAGAGATTCTCGATTATTGCGGAATTGAAGAAGCTCAGCGCTACCTGATTTACAAGCTATACAATCTATATAAAAGTGAGTGTAATATCAGAATTATCCACTTCGAAGTATTGGTGTCATGTATGACCAGGTACATGATTATTGATACTGACAGATCAGATTTACGTGTAGGTCAGTATGCGACCTATCAGGAATTATTTGCAAAAGATACTAAGAACACAAGGTATAGAGCTACATTGATATCCGTAGATGCCCTAAACAATGCATCCACAAATGCTATTGATACTATAGCACTGGAAGACCCTGTAGACGGCTTATCTAGGTCATGTTTACTTGGATTGACCGATGACTTGACAAGACCTATTAGTAGAATGATTTTAGGTCAGACGATAATCAATGGAACTCATACGAACGGATTCCTAGAAGAAAGGAAGAAAGGATTTTAAATGTTACAATCAGTAGAAGGAATGTACTGGGAGATGTATGATGACCAGGACTCCAAAGATTTTGATTACATCGGTGTGCCTGACAAAGTAATTGAACCGGTTACCGATATTGAAGCACAGGCGGCAGAGTTTCGTCGCCTGTATGGTGAAAATGTTGATATCTTCGTGTATCGAAAGAATGAGGAGGAGTAGTCATGACAGAGGTAGATCTTGTCATGTGCAGACACGAATTATTTGAAGCTAGCCATGCAGCAGACTATCACTACGCTATGTATAAGGGTGATGACAATCACACCCGGATATTGACAGCAGAAGAGATTTCACAAAGAACCCCAACAGCTATATTAAACGACGCTGGTCTGACAAGTAGACCAGTTATTTTTATATCTGACGATTATCACATCGGAGATCTTGTACTTCGCATTGACATCGGCATTGTAATAGCTATTGATCGCGCGCACCAGACATTAACAATCGCTACTGCACGTGGTGCAATCAGTACTGTACCTGCAGAATCGACAATGCTAGTAGTGCGTGCTGAAGATCTACTTGCGAAGTACGAGGATGCTTTCGTCAATTACGCATTAAATAAGGAAGGAAACTGATTAAGCTATGCAAATCGGAAGTGCCGTTATTGTGGGCGACTTGCTTGGTTTTGTTACTGATATGACAGGTGAAACGCTTACAGTATATGACAAGCACAGAAACAGTCATACGGTAAATTTACAGGGAGCTCATGAAGTAGCAAATCCTAATGCCATTTCCCTAATGGTGTACAGAAAAATATTTGGAGGACAGTAACATGAATAAAGCAGAAATTGATGCAGGTAGATCAAACGTGTTCTACGACACACTACCCGAAATGATGAATATCTATAATGATGTTCAGAAAGAAATCTGGGAAACGAAACACACTGTTTGTTTGTACGATACAGACGGTGAAACCGGTTTATTTGATAAGTCAGATATCATTATCATCTATGATGAAGAGGGATACCCTGTCTGTGTAACTGAGCGTATCTACCGTTCCGATTACACATTCCGTCAGTGGCATAAGATTCGTCGGTCGTTACGTTTGAGAGTCAGCACTTTCAAAGAAGAGTTCGGCTACCGAATGAGTCTTTCCGTTCAAAAGAATGCATTAGATTTCATTCACTATAAGGAGGAATACGCACCTTGCGTAAGAAGAAAGTAGCATTATTATGCACAGCAATATTAGCCTGTACGCCAATGACCGTGCAGGCTAATGATGTAGAACAGCTCTATGACTATTACTCAGTCGAAGCTCCAGAGATTGAGCAGTTTGATAAATATGACATCATTACTACTTATCAGGAAGCTCAGTGTGCTTCCGTTAAGTACAGTGCAGTAAGAAATGTTGATCCGCATTTAGCAGAGTTAGTGAAACGACAGAAAGAGTTAAGTGTTAGGCTCACTGAATTGGAGAAAGAACTGTTAGGTGCTTATGATTTAAGCTTTCCGGAGATTGTTTCTCTGGAGTCCGAATACAAAGCAACTGAAACAAAGCTTAGGTCGATAGAGCTATGTCTCAGTATCTCGGAAATTGATGTGGATTTAAATTTTTCTGCAGTTCCGTCGCGTGCGGAGTATTTGGCTGCTCGTAGAGAATTGGACGATTATATGTCATCTCTCGAATTAGGAACTGTACCTTATACAGATGTAGTGTCAAATCCAGTAAAGATAACAGAAGGATCTAGTTATGACTGGGTATACACAGAAAAAGGAATGTCTGTTGTCCTACTGTACAATGGCATGTGCACAGAAGTCACGGATACATCAGCTACTTTTGAATGCGGAAATGGCGTAACTGTGATCTACACAAATTTAGATAGCACATGTGTCAGCATTGGACAGTCTGTAAATCAGGGCGAGCCTGTAGGACGCTCATCGGATATGGTAGGTGTCAGCCTACTTCTAAACGGACAGCATGTAAGCATATTCAAGCATGCTGAGTTAGGAGGTAATGATGAAACAAACAACATTCAAAATTTACGGAACTAATTACACAGTCACCGATGTTGCACCTGACCATTTAGACGGCTTTGCCATCAATAACGAGATTGTTTATGAAGAGCCGAAACACGGAAAATTCATTGGTTACGTGTATTTGGAAGATGGTAGTTGCGTAGCTTGCTACCATACTTTCAGTGTCGTTCCCATGCTAATTGCTATGGTTCTCGTGCTCATTTTAGGGCTTGGGTTCGTACTATATTTAATCTTCGGTCAACCTAAGAGTGTAGCTATCGGAGATACATTTTTGAAAGTCAGTCAGGGAAAGGATATCGTTGTTTTCAACGGACTGCCCAGTCTTGACTATGAAGCGAATGAAATCAATTTACGTTTTGTGAATGGTGAGATGGAGGCTACCATTCTGATTGAAGCCGACGGGATTGAAGCAGATCCGGTCGTTGTTCCTGCCGGAGGAACCCTAGCAGAATATCCAATTAATAGTGTTACAGCTGTGGACGGTGTGATTGACGCGAAGTTGAAAATCACAACGGAAACCGATGAACAGGTTTACAATATTTTGCTTGAAATCCCTTACAACATGAATGGACCGGTAGACGGTTATGACGGTTATTTTGAGAACGAGGTAATTCTGAATGAGTGATATCAATGAAGCTTCTCTGCTGGAGAAATTTATCATAGCACGCTGGATGTACGGCATCGGTAAACCGATTATCTCGGACGCTGATTACACACTGCTGTTATCATACATGCACGAAAAGCATCCAGATTCTATTTACTTGAAACAGTCCTGGTCAAACGATGAATGTCCTACAGAACTTCTCAAGAAATACGGGTTGGAAAGTGCTACCAGAAAATTTGAGATGCTGGATAAGACAGAGTCGATTCCTAGTCTGAATTCCTACTCTGAGATTGCAAATATGTATTCGAACTACAAAGGTGTTGGTACAGCTTCAATGAAGCACGATGGTTGGAATATCCAGCTTGAGTACAATAGCGGACGGCTACAGTCAATTCATTCACGAGGGCGAAAGGCAGCAAGCGTAAATGAGTACGATGCTTTACGTTCTCGAGTGCCAAACACAATCAATATTCCAGGACCTATTCGTATCGTAACAGAGGCTACAGTTAGTTACGAAAACTTTCCACTTTGTCAGTCTCACTGGAGCAGCGTCAATACTCGCACAGCTGTGGCATCTGTACTTGCTAATCCGGGCCACGAACATCTCATCGACCTGCATGCTTTTGCAATTCACGGAGTTGATTTAGCGGGTAAGAACAAATTTGAAGTTCTGGAATCATTAGGATTTAGGGTGCCTAAGTGGTATGTGGTAAAATCCTATGAAGACATTCTGGAAGCTGTCAATATGCTGTCTGAAGATAAGGAATTCTACAAGTCACCTACTGATGGAGTCGTAGTTGATAACGGCGAATCATTACGTGCTATCCGGGTGAAAGCGTGGGAGGAGCAGATATTCAAATCCTATGTTGTAGGATACATTGAGGAATATTCCTCGCATCGTATTACTCCCAAAATTGCAATACGCCCAATTGTGCGTGATGGTGTAACCCAGCGTGTCTTACCTATGACAAACTGGAAACGCATTTTTGATAATAATTTGCAGGTAGGTTCTCCTGTGGCGTTTCGAGTAGTATCTGATGCTATTGCAGATTTTGACGCAGAATCGACTAGGGTGTTACAGGATACCTGGCAATTTAACTATGATGAGTATCACAGATTGATCGATGAGGAGGAAGAGTTTAAGAAATGCCAATCTACATTATCTGTATGAATATCATAGAAGTAATAGCAATGTTTGGAATCTATCGCGTTATGCAAAAAGTCCAGTTAGATGCACCTGATTGGTCAGCTTGTGTTGTGAGCACAGACAATATTGGCTATATTGATAAGATTACATTGTCATCTTTAGGGTGCTACGTATACAGGCTACTGAGCGATGCAGTGGCACGACATGGAATGAACAGAGTGTATATTGACCGCTTATATATATGGTCAAATGCTGTACGCGATTACAATGTCAGAGAAGAGTTAAACGCTACAATATCAAAAGAGTGGGATCTTATTACCATGGAGTATGACAGAGGTAAGCACGACTTTGCTGTATTGCGATTACCCATAAATTTGCCATACTACCTGACCAACAATGCATTTATTGATTTGAAAGAACTGAATCTGATCTTCATGGAGTAAGGAGGTGCTTATGTGTAAATGGTTGTTGTCACTGATTGTTTGCAGTGTCTTGTTAACAGGATGCGGAAGTGCAGAAGAGCAGGTGGCTGTGCGAAGTTTATCTAACCGGCAGGAGTCTTGTGAGTTAAGTGATATCACAATCAAACTGCCAGGGTTAGTTGCAGGTTGTGTCGAGTATGCAGACTATGTTGAAATATACCCATATTTTAACATGCCGAACCATATAACTATAGAACAATTAGTACGATCATCTGAACCTTTCTTTGAGACAATCGCGTCTCTTGAAGAAGTGTCAGACACAGTGGAACAGGAGGATAACTTAACTATATTTCAGTACAACGGCTGTGCTTACGGTTACATCTACTTAGATGATGATTATGTATTGGTAGCTTATACGGATAGCTTACCTGCTGATTACATTAAGGTGGTGATGCAAGGATTATGACAGTTAGATACTGTAGTGACTCGCATCTACATGATGTAGTCTCCCTTGATTGGAGAAACAACATGGATGTGAATGATTATGCACAAATGTTAATTCATAACTGGAATGAGAGTACTGCGTCAGATGATACGGTCTATTTTGTTGGAGACATAGGAAGATTATGTCCCTTAAGCGTTGATGTATTGCATCAGCTAAAAGGAAATAAAATACTCGTCATCGGCAATCATGATGCTGAGTGGCTAGAGTATCCTGAAACGCACAAGATTTTTGTAGAGTGTTTTACAGCTGTTCGACAGGACAACGTTTTGATTTTGCACGATCCAGCAGATGTGCCTGCTTATGATTTAGATGGCGTGGATTTTATTATTCATGGGCACCATCATCAATACGATAGTAATAACATGCGAGCTGAGTTATTAGCTTACGCACGTGATGTACATAGGTATAATTGTTGTCTGGATCTAAACAAAAATAAGCCTTGTACTATACAGGAACTTATGACAAACAAAGCAGTTCTGCTAGATAGAATGGCTTTGACTTGAGAGGAGAAAAAATATGCAGACAAGTTATGTTGATGAAATTAACGCTGCACTTACCAGAGGGGTAAGTACTTGGTGGAATCAGTTATCCAAAGAGGAGCTGATGCACTTTATTGCTGATAATCCGTACATTACAGCAGATACACTTCGACAGATGGTTACTAACTCTAACGTTAAGCTTATGTTCAACGTGCAGTACGATTCTGTTTCAAACATGAGTACGGCTAACTTCTTTAGCCCCGAGAATACAGAAAATTAGGAGGGGACATGAAGAACAGAGTAAGCAAATTTGTAGTCGCAGCACTGGTGACGATGTTCGTAATTAGCAGTCCGTTACAAGTACAGGCAATGCAGGGTGATAGCGTAGCTAAGTCCGTTCCCTCGAATAATGCATTCAAAGCCTATATGAGTTACACTGCAATAACTAATGAAACTAGCAAGCAGTATGCTTTACAGAAATTATGTACGACTGATTCTAATGGTCTTCGGCGCTATGATTCTTATTATGTAATAGCTATGGGTACTTATTATTCCAAAAATGTAGGTACCAGAGTAGACATCACACTTGACACAGGGATTGTGCTGAAATGCGTGATTGGAGATGTGAAGCAAGACAAGCATACTGATGCTACAAACAGGCAGGCTGTTGGAAATGGAAATGTTATCGAGTTTATTGTAGACACAGATTCATTACCTTACGATGCAGCTAAGGCTGGAGACATTAGTAAGATTGATGGATTCTCCGGAGCAATCAAATCTATCGAAGTTTACGAGACGACCACTGATTTCGATGATGAAGTATCACCGGCAGATAAAGGAATGATTGCGTTTACAGTTATCGGTAAGCATGCAATGGAGATTTCAGGTCGAACAGTGTATGTACTTGAGTTTGCCTCCACAACTGATTTCACTACGATAGCTGTTACACAAGAGGAATACGCAAACGCTATTATAAACAAAACAACCGTCTTCTACGATAAGGAGACGCATTCTTACAACATTAAATAAAGAGGTTCACTATGCGACATTATGGCATTGATTTGGGAACAACCAATTCATTGATTGGTTGTACGGAAACAGGATTTTTGAGTGACCTGATTCCTAGCTGTGTTAATTTTAACACAGGCGTATGTGGGAAGGCAGCCTACGATGATATGGAAGCTACTAGGTCGTTTAAAATTGATATGTCTCTGGGAACCGAGGGTATTAAACCCAGAGCAGCTTCTACAAAAGTTTTGCAGGAGTTAGTCAGACAGGTGAAAGATGACGAAGTTAAAAGTGTTGTCATTTCGGTACCTGCGTATTTTACAGACAACCAGCGACAGGCAACTTTAGAGGCCGCAGCAAATGCAGGTCTCGAAGTTGCTTGTCTGGTAAATGAGCCTACTGCAGCAGCAATGTATATTGCTCAAAATAAGAAAGGATTATTCGCAGTCTACGACTTAGGCGGAGGAACATTTGATATTTCAATTATCGACAGTCGATTCGGATCCTATGATGTACAGGCTACATCCGGGCTCGTGGTTGGTGGCGACAACTTTGATGACAATATTATGAAATTCTTTGTGAAGCACGGTGGCATTTCATTGTTCCGGCTAAGTGCACTGCAGCGTGCTAGTTTGCGACATGTTGCTACTAAGTACAAGATTCTGATGCAGAAAACACGAAAAGACATCGAAGTGGATCTCACACCATGGAATGGCGAGAAGATTTTATTTACAGAGCAGAATTACATTGACCTGATGAAAATGACATTTCAAGGTACGATTAACTGTATGCAGAAATTAATTGATGCATATACAGCTGGTGACACTTATGAGATTTTGTTAGTAGGAGGCAGCACACGATGTCCTTATCTGCGTGAATGGTTGGGAGAAGTATTCGGTGCAACTATTGGTGAGTTGACATACGACCCTGACCGTGTAGTAGCACAAGGTGCAGCTATGTATGCAGCTATGATTGCAAATGGATCAGCGGTAGTTAAAGTAAGTGATGTCACACGCGCACTATCAATTGGAATGTACGATGGGACGGTTTCACGAATTATAGAGCCGAACTCGAAAATACCGCTGTCTGTGGATAAAGTGTTCTACAATCATGAAGCAACCAAACAATTACAGCTAGATCTCTACCAAGGTGAAAGTACTTTTGCTTCTGAGAATGAACTCATTGGTCAGTTGATCTATGATTACGATGAAGTTAAAGATGCTATGGATGGTCAAGTCCTGGTAAAGATCGAGATCGACCAAGCCGGAGTAATTAAGTTTTCCTGTGGTGAATTACTGCGGGAGAGTAAGGAAGTAGTTCTCAGGAGACAATTATGATTGTTGCTGATTCAAACGTTGACTATTCTTTAATACGAAGATATGTATCAGAACCTGAATTATTTGTACAGGCTGTCGAGTGTACAGTACCCGTGTGGTGCAGACATTTGACAGCTATTGTGCAAAATCAGCGTTATATGTATGCGGTTTACACCAGAAATCTGGTAAGCATTCCGTATAAGCAAAAACAAGCAATGATACAGGCACTACTCAATGGTGTGAGTATTACGGGGACGACTACAACTTTTGTCGGTATGATCGATATTTTGAATACATGCAATAAGAAGAAGCTTACAGAAATGTTGGAGGCAAAACGAGATGGATTGCTGTGAATACCAGGCGGAGTTGCAGGCGTTTACTGGGAAATTATTTAATGGAGATATTACACCTGTGTTGTTTGAATTGTTGTGTACTACAGACTGCATGGACGAGTTATTGAATTTTCTACGAGAGGTGAAAGTTAATGTTCATACTGAAAGATCCAATAAAACTACAGACACGGAAAGTGGTAACAGACTTAGTGTCGAGGACTGGTTCTCCAAATTTGATGAGCTTAAGCCCGTATAGGGGTTATGCGGTTGCAATATCCAATTATTTCAAGCGTGTGGAGAGGCAAGCTAACATACCGTTTTTCTATGAGCAACAAGGGGATTTTGATGCTGATGCTGTTAAACCGACAGAAGTGGATGAAGATTACATAGATGATCTGGACAGCGAAGAAGAAATGAACTATGTACGTAATCTGTCTGGTGAGAATGTAGGTGCACGCGTATTTGATCCGTACACTGATACCATTGAGAAGTTTGATGTATATGAACGGCATCTTGAAGATATCCACCCCGCCTACGTGTATAAATATCTCGAGAATCTCAAGTACAGCATTGTTACGTACAAACAGCACGGTGTGTTAGAGCACAATGCCAATCACAAATTGCAGAATTGTCTGTACGATGAAGAGAACGAACATGCTATATCTCAGGCAGACTTATTGATGCTCAACGGGTCTGAATCACACACGGAAGCTGAGCTTTCTTATGCAGAATCCAGGCTACCATATGTACTTAAGAGACTAAATAATCTTAGTATCCTCATGGGTGTGCATATGCTGAGTTACATATCAGCATATATTCGTGCAGAGAGCGAATACAACGTTATGCGTAGTAACGGAAGTAAATCTGCATTCAAATACACGAATGTCATCAATGCAGGATTTTACATGTGCGATTCAGCAGGTAATCCTACGAAGCTCGCAACAATATCTATGAAGAACCCGAAAACATCTGAGGTATTCAGTTGGTACATTGGTGACTCCAATAAGTGGAGAGCATACTGGAAAGATGTTACAAACTACATTACATACGCAAATCTACTGAACATTGATATTATCAATGATGACATGAGTAAGTATGACTGTAAGTTTTTCAAGAAACTGAAAGTAACAATGCTGACTCCTGATAGTCAGTATAATCCTGAGGTTTACAACAGGTTATTGAAAGGTAATGTCAAACCTACACAACAGGATGATATTCTAAACGCAATCAACGCATTTCGTGATCTTGTAAATACAAATGCAGATATGCGCAGTCGTAGTTTTGATATGGACGAGCACAACCGCAATGTGTTGAAAAGCTACCTCATTATGCTTTATGTGAGATATCGTAATACTCAGCGTTTACAGACGAACCCTGATAAACTTGCTTTTACGGATGGCGTTCTCTGTTATGACAACAGTGTAGCACGTATTCCATCTGCATTTTTCATGAGTCAGAAAGATAAAAGCAGGCCATGTATCATGCACGAACTCGGTTATTTTATCAGTCTTGATACAAGTAACGGTGTTGAGTACATAGAGTCTCATAAGGCATACAACAATTATGTAACTAAGAATGATCAGTATGCGGACAGACGGAGTTACGATTCATGGAACAGAGAGTAAGTAAGATTGAATCTTATGCTATTGAGGATTTAACGATAAGTCAGTTAGATGACTTGATTGAAAAAGGAGTGTGTTTTGATGTCTACAGTAAAACTGCCTTATTGGCCAAGCGAGAAAGTGGAAGCAATTCAGACGAGATTCGGGAATCAGGAGATTTCTAAACCATATCTGTACGATGAAGCGATACCCGGTAGACATATCGTACGGATTGATCTTATGGAATGTCTGCGTCCAATTCTAGGGAGCGACTGCCTTTATGCGCGCAAGCGATTGTATGATTTCGTAAGCGGAAATAGCGATGATGCTACACGGAGAAAACTGTTAGCGCATTATTACAGAAAGCACAAAGATATTACGCTGTACATCAACGAATTATGTTTGTACGGTGACGACGAGGTGGACTTACTGGATGCTGTGCAGGCTAACCTGAAACAGGAAATAGACGAGTACACACGCAAAGTGGCGGCTACATTGGACACAATGGGATATAAGTATTTGACGACAACTCATAATTATCTGTACTACGCATCCAAACAGGAGATAAATGTACCTTTAGTAGGAGCTAAAGTAATATGCTAAAATCTGGAGTATTTTCAACAGGTGGTATTCAGTATCACTACCATGAGGTCGAAGAGACTGGATACCACCGTATTGATTTTGCTTATGAGGACTTTGAATTTCAGATTGACTTTGACAAAGTAATCTACTCAATCGTCACAAGACGAACCAGTAAACACATCGGAGATTCTACAGTGTTTACAAAGTTCAACGACTTGAAAGCAAAAGTAAGTGCTATGCAGTTGCATACAGAGACTGTAGGTGAGTGGAATAACGGATCATACGTTTCTACCACAATTTCTACGAACACAAAGCTTAACTGTCGCGTAGAGACTACAAAAGTCAACGGAGTACTGAGTGAGTACTCAATCATACTTGGCGATGAGTTTCTTACTGAAATCGTTGCAGATCCTATCTACGGATTGAAACTTGATCCTATCAACTTTTCTGAGTACAAACCCATTACATTATCTAAAGATAATATAGAGCTTTCAGCCGGATTTGATAAACCGTACTATCCGTTAAGTGTGCTGCAGAGAAGACATGATATCGCTCACATCGACGAGAAAGACTATTGTGTGGCGCAGGATGTTGAAACTGCCCGTGCTCGATTAAAGCACTGGGCTGATTCCACACAGCCATTCAAATCTTTCGATACAGAGACAACCGGTACAGATGTGAGCATTTTTGGTGAGGATAAACTTGTAGGTGTTGTCCTAGGCGAGGATATAAATACTACTACGTATTTCCCGTTCAGACATGATGACATTAACTGCAAGAATCTTCCGTTGTCGTTTCTTGAAGAATTGATGCAGGTAGTGCAGAAGCAGGAGTCTAGGCTGGTTGGACACAACAAGTCGTTCGATCGTCAGGTAATGATGAAAGAGGGATACGACCTACATATCAAGTGGGATACATTACAACTTGCGATCATAATTGATCCCAGCATCACAGCCGATCACTCACTGAAACATCTTGCCACACTCGCTAACAGCAAATCTTTTTTGGAACTTAAAGACATCTTCATCAACAATACAGATATTGATTTCTCAGTGTTACCTGCAGATATCGTAAAAGCTTATGCATGCCCGGATGGAACAAACACGTTGGAAGTCCTTTACTTCCTGTTGAAACAGTTACCGGATTATCAGCAGAAATTGTTTGAGATTGAAAGTGACTTAGCAGATGTCAAAGCTGACCAGGAATACTATGGTATTCGTGTTGACATTAAGCGGTATGAACATCAGTACCAGAACTGTAATTACATTACAGAAAAACTTCTGGAACTGTTTCGGACAATAACACGAGAGGACGGGAATATCAACAGTGCTGCGGTATTGATAAATCTTATCTATAACAAAATGCATTGTCCTACGATTGCCTGGACGAATACAGGCCAACCGTCTACGAGTACTGCAACTATAGAGAAACTAGCCAGTGAACCTGCAGCTACTCCGAGAAATTTTACGAACGATATTGTAGATCTCGACGGGAAAGTCATCGTAGAAGCGCGAAAGTTAGCCCAGGCAAAATATCCGGCATTAGTTGTGTTGTCTGTGTATAAGAAGTACATCAAGCTTAAAACTGCTTTTTACGCTAGGTTCGAACGCACGATGAAAACCGGAAGAGTGTTCTTCTGGATAAATCAAAATGGTGCTGCATCAGGGCGTCAGTCAAGTCCAATGCACCAGCTTCCTCCATCGCTTAAGGAATGTATTCTTTCGGATACAGATTCCCACGATTTCTGGGGGCCGGACTTCTCACAGATTGAGTTACGTATGATTGCTTACTTGGCTGGTGAACGTGATTTGATTGAACTCGCTAGTGACCCTGACAATGATATTCACCGTGTCATTGGTTCACTGATTTCCGGAAAAGAGATGTGGGCTATTACACCGCAGGAGCGTAGTAAAGGTAAGCGTCGTAACTTTGGTTTCGTTTATGGAATATCCGGGCTAGGTCTTGCAAAGCAGATGTATGGACCGAACCCGACACATGAACAGGTAGATGATTGTTCTCACTCGTTGGACGAATTATTCCACAGATTTAAGCGTATTGACCGTTACGTTAAACAGAATGCCGTAAAGGTAAAGGAACGCGGGTATATGGAGACAGCATGGTTTCACAGACGCCGTTACTTCCCAGAAGTAAACGATCCTGATATTGAACCGCGACGGCTTGCATCTATCATAAGAATGGGTAACAACATGCCAGTGCAAGGTACAGCCGCGGACTACTTGAAATTAGCAGAAGTGCAGATGGATAAGTGGATACGTGAAAAGGGATGGAATCAGCCTACATGCGATGGATATCCCAGGGTACGAATGATGCTTTCAATCCACGACGAAATTATTTTATCTGCCGACAGGTCGATACCTTATGAAGAAATCGTAGAAATGATTACGCGGTGTATGGAGACACCAGTAGAGGGAGCGCCGCCTTTCTTTGTCCAACCAGCAAAAATGTCTAGCTGGGGCGATCATGCAGCAGACGACTGTGCCATGCCGATCGGATTGAGGGATAAGTTGATCGAAGATTACAACCGTACCGGGGTGTCTGTAATAAATTGCGATAACTATTTGCAAGTCTTGAATAATTACAGAACAGCCGTTCTTCATGACTACATGGAGGGTCTAATCAAAACCTACGGTACGGACTATAAGGTTGTAGGTGAACATGTTCGACACCCGTCGTTGACACACAGCTTGCTGGCGGTATATGAGAAAAAAATGAAAGGTACAGATATTTCTCATGAGGAAAAGATTACGCTAGCAACTAAGTATTATTTAGAGGATCGCATGGCTAAAGGTAATGCTAGTGCAGTTGATATTGTTGTACCTACAGCTACTGATAAATACATCGACCATGACATGCAGAATGAAATGGCACTTGCTGAAGCAAACGTTCTCGTCAACTTTGATGCAGACGGAAACGTTGTGTATGAGGAACCTGATGCAGAGACCATTGATGCAGACATTGCCATGGAACAAGAAGAAGTTGATTACACGCTGTTGCGTAATCTCTCGGAGCCTACTTATGTTTGGGAGTTGGGAGACGCTATTGTTTTTGATGTCCAGGATATCAAAGATAAGAATAATGTGCAGCGCGTGTTAAATTACATCGGTGAGCATCAATGCACTGATGGATTTTATCAGACTGACATTATCTACGGCAACCGACTGATAAATACACAGATGCGTCTTGAAAAATTTGATGTAGATGCAGCGAACAAATTTGTCAAAGAGCTGTCAGCAAACTAGGAGGTGATTACATGATTCAAATGCGGCAGGGTGAAAACTATGAGGAAGACATTTCTCCAGGCGACAGTAATAATGCTGTCGAAGCTGAAGAGAATACCAGTTCTATTCCTGACACTATATATGGAGTTAACCGGCACAAGTTCATCATTATCATCGCAGCTATTATACTAGTGCTTATGATTCTGTTCGTTTACCACAAGACTGCTAAACAGTCTGAGACGGAGAACAGTGATATTCTGACCGGAGGCACAGACATTGATGTCACTGTAGACGATTACGCTAGTGAGAGCGGTTTTGAACTGTCGATTGAAAGTGATGATGCAACACCTGCGGAGCCAGATTTAGAGGCATCTTCAGAGTATCAGCAGGAGACTGTTTCAGATCCACAAGTGTCTATTGCGTCGTTATCTTCAGATGCTGAACTAAGATTACGCAAATACGGATATTCCGGTGATGAAATCGAGTTTGCTATCGAGCACGGGTTTAGTGTTGATGATTTAGTGCAGGCTTCTCAGGATTTACTGGATCAAGCATCTCAGGAGTCGTTGATTCGCATGTCGGATTCATTAAGCCCTGAATTTCAGTACATGCTTGATTACACGTATCTCGGTCAGAAAGATCAGGATTTGATTCCGCAGTATAACTTACCGGCGGAGGAAAGAGTGTCCTATTCAGAGGAACGCGTAATTAACACTGATTTTGTGAAGTGTCCTATACGTGGGCTACAACCGTATCTGAAATGTAAGTTGGACGACACTTACAGTTTCTGGTATCAAGTAACTCCTCAGAGATATTGTGAACTCCCTGATTCAGGTAACATAGTATTAACAGTGCAGATTATTTATTACGGTGACAGTATGTTTATTGCTGATGCGTACGAATCTAGTACAGCGACAACTATAAATGCTTCTGCACAGTAGTGAGGTTAAAATGACACCAACTCTTTATAACTCGAGAATTCCAGAGTGGGCGCGGCCTTATATGAAAACACAGTGCGAGTATTGTCATTCTCTCTTAATAGACAATGACGAGTTTACAGACAGGCGCTGTGCGAATCCTAAGTGTAAGGGACACATGGCCTACAAGATAGCTGAGACAGCTAATTATTTTAAAGTGGCTGGCGTAGGTGCGAAAACTGCGCTGGCTTATCTGGATACACACAATTGCAATAACCATTTGGATGTATTGAAAGCATGGTTTGATTACAAGCCTAAAGTGACTTTGGCAACAGTCGCATCACTTGCACAAATTAACGGTTACGGAGACACAAAAGCTGTAAAGGAGCTGAGCAGTTACAGATCGTTTGAAGATTATTTTACAAATTGTCGTAACGTAGATCCCTTACTTTATCAGTACCGTGACTATTTATTCGAGTGTGAACAGTACTTTGAAGTATTGCCGCCACTCGCAAGAAATCAGATGTTGGTTATGGGCACCGGAAACTTCCATGGTTACGCTAACCGTGAAGATTACTTTGATTTAATCAACAAAGCATTTGGTCAGTATGTCCACGTAATTCAAACCGGTCCCCGTAAGACAGGAGTTTCTTATCTACTGAAAGAACACGATGCTGTTGATCACAGAAAGAGTGCTATCGCACGTGAATGTGGAATTCCTGTTATCACACCATCTGAATTTGTCCAACTTTTAATGGATACCTATCACATATATACATGACAATAGCAGGTTAATTATTTTCCTGCCTAGTAAATAATTGAAGGAGGATTATTACTATGCCACATTCTTCAGGAGGCGGGTCACATAGCAGTGGCTCACATTCCGGGTCAAGCAGTTCTTCATATGGAAGTCATGGCGGCGGAAGTTCGAGACCGAAAGAACCGGTAGTTAGGTCAACCCCATGCTACGGATATTCACGTTATGCTTTTTATACTCATGGCGGGATTAACTACAGATATGTGAGAGATACGCCGGATTCACCTACATCTGTACGGTTACAGATATTGTTTTTAATTCCGTTTATTCTTGTCGGGATATTTGTATTGCTGATGAGTTTCCGAGTCGTACATCCAATTGACCCTATATCATATGATTCCGCAATTATCATTGAGGATAATCTGAATGTGTTATCAGATAACGATAAGGAGAAACTACGTAACGCATTTGAAGATTTCAAGGATAAAACTGGAATCGCGTGTGCATTGGTCACTGATACTAATGAATCATGGGTGCCATACTACACTGGTATAGACAACTATGCATATGATGTGTATGTGAACCACTGGCTGGATGAAAAGCATTGGCTATTTGTTTATACTCAGCCTGCCACTGTGGACAATGCCACAAGTTTTGTCGATTGGTACTGGGAAGGCATGCAGGGAGATGATACAGATAGCATTATTACTCAGGAAACTGCTGACGACTTCAATACTACAGTACAACGCTATCTATCAATGAGCAGATATTCTGTCGGTGATGCATTTACAGCTGCTATTGAAGAATTGACCAAAACAGTTAAAGCGAATGGAGTTGTAGTTGACTTAACTCCATGTGTCTTTGCAATTGTGTGGTTTATGATAATAGGTATCGTATTTGCAACAACAATCGGGTCTACTTTGTCAAATATCAAGAAAGATACAAAAGAGATTGAGACATTACACAAGACAGGAATTCGTGTGGTAGGAAACCCAATCGAAGCTACCTGCGAGTATTGCGGTGGTGTCTACATACATGGTATGCATCTTACTTGCCCACACTGTGGAGCAACTATTCGAGCGCAACAAACTGTGTAAAGGAGGTCTGATCTTATTATGTACATACACGGTTTTATTGAAAAATACTGTAAAGATCTGATTGCAGATTTTAAACAGAAATCTGCTCTTATTGATTTTAGCGATTGCCAGTACGATGACATTATCGAGGACGAATCCGGAGCTAAAACACCTGTTGTGTATATTGACGGAAATCCGGTACCTGTGCAGGATTTCTTTGCATTAGATCGAAAGGATTTCATTGCAGCATACAATACTCCGAGTGCCGGAGAAATTTACGATCAGTACCTCGACTCCTATATTATATTGGAGGGCGAAGATGCTCTGAATGCAATTCAAAATGCAATTAAGGCAGAGAATGCAAGACTCGAAGAGGAGGTTGCACTGGCACCCGCATGGTAACATTGCATGTGTACAAACGTAAGACCAGGTTTCCACAGTACGATTACATGTTCACGAAGACAGAAGACTTCACATCCTTACTGGAAGTACTGACGCCTAAGTTTCAAGGAACCTGGTCTATCATATTATTAGATCCGGATATAAAGGGGGCAAAACCATTACTCGAAGACGGAGCTGTTCCCACATTCGTAGAGTGTTCGATCTATATGCCTCAGAATAAACTAGATGTACTTAGCCTAGCAAAGCCGAAAGAGGAGCAGGTAAATGACAGCCCATGGGATACCTACATGAGGTTGATTGGTGATACTGATGTTGATGTTGATATCAGTGCAGCAAAACTTTTGTTTAAGGTATGTGGGCCTGATATCGAAACACTCGAACAAGCTTTACAATTATTACAGAAATACTGTGATAACACTATCACAGTACAGGATGTAAAGAAACATTTTGTGAGCACATCACGCATTTATGCGCGAGATGTGCTCATTGCGTTTATGACAAGGGATCGACATAGATGGTACAAATACCAAGAATTTGAAAAAGAACTTGGTCCATCTTATGCATACAACGCAATGTATAAATCAATAAAATCCATGTTACTTGCGAAAGCACAGTATCTGAAAGATCTTGAAGCTACAGCCAGGTATCTGGCAAAAATAGACGCAATGTCAATTGACTATGCATACATGCTATTTGCGACAAGTACTTGCTATCAGCAGTTGCCTGCGATTTTATACAAATTGGATAACCGCACATTAGATGCGGTGCAAGGAGGGTTAGCCTATGTTGATATGTAGCGCAAAGCGTTATTATCCTACAGATGTTAATATGTTGGTTCTGGAGAAAGATGGTCTGTATTTCTATGTACACAGGTCTCTTTACGATCAGGCAGTTATTCTGGATGACATGTTATCACGAATCGGAATTGATGAAATGTGTATGAAGATTAAGAGATCGAAGCCAGTGCCCATGGTATATGATTTCATCGCAAAAGCTCCGAAGCCGATCAGCGCTTTGGGATGTTTCCTAGTGTTAGTTACCGAACCACTGACAGACTTTATTGATATGTGTGGTGCAATCCACGTTATGTCAGGTCCGTTAAATTTCCGTCGGATGATTGACCTGCCGGTTGAACTTCAGAATTCTATTCAGTTCTCCTTATCAGTAAAAGAAGAATACGAACTGTCGTGGGATCGATGGTTTGACCTCAACGAAACCCCTGCTGTAGTCAGCAAGCCGATAGCAACGGATGACTCTGAAGTGGAGGTGCCTACACATACAGCAGATGAGTATGATACAGGTGGCGATGACGACTTCGCAAATTTCTTAGCAGCTTGGGAATCTGCAATGGACGAAGACGATGAGGAGGAAGATACCACATCATCAGATGTTGCTTCTGCGCCCACAGACATTCAAGAGACAGTAGCACCTAAGATCGAAGAACCTGAGCCTGTGCCTGCGTCTACAGGTAGCAGTGGACTAGACTTCTTACTTAGTATGAACAAAGGAGGAAACTAATACATGATGATTATTGGAACTCTACTGATGCTTGTGCTGTTATACTACTTTCCGTCCGAGACTGCACTGAAGTTATTGCAGTATGATAAACGACATAGTAAGTGCGCGGTACAATCACTTAGCATGGGTGAAAAAGTGGCTTGCTGTATTCCGCTGTGGCAGTGCGTTGTGACGAGGCAGACACTTCGTAAAAAAGCCGGAATAGTAAAACCGATGGCTATTATTGCTGCAGTACTTATTTGTGCAGGGATGTTTCTTGAGTTATTCAGTAGTGCAAGTTTACAGCTGACACTGATTGGTCTGGCATTACTTATTTTAGGTGTACTGATACATCAGTTGGTGTATATCATTACTTACTTTGATATCGCAGTGATTTTTGATTTTGGAATCGTGTATAAGGTTCTGGCTCTGCTGATTCCTGAACTGACAGCTTATTATTGCGTGACAGCAGTACCTAGAGCATTGTCAGATTTGGATAAGCGTTTACAGGTTAAATATAGTGCACATTGAAACACTTAATGAGAACTACACGAATAAGAGGGTAAACATGCAGTATCCAGCATTGGAAGTGCTTGACATTGATCAGGCACTTCCAATTATACTACCATCCATCGAGTCTGGAACATTACCTCTGATAGGAACCTTAAACGGTGTTACCAGACAGCTAGCTACTATAGACGGCTCTGCGCTTAATATAAGTAAGTTACTGGCAATTAGTAGACTGGTGTACCATGACAAACCTGGTCACACAGAGTCAATCACAACAATTGAGGATGTATTTACGATAGGAGTGGGAGTTTAATGGATGCTGTTGTTGTAATCGTAGTAGCACTCATTTTTATACTGAGACTTGAGAAATCTGGAGAGCCAGAAACTCCAGATGTTTTAACTCCAGAAGATACCAGTCGAAAGATTGGTAACAATGAACTTTTGTATGAGGATGCCGAGGCGTTTTATGAGATAGCACACGCACTTGGTTTTCCCAAGGAGATGTGATGACTGGAATTTTAATTACCATTGCAACAGTTACTGTCAGTCAATTACTGCTGTGTGGTTTTAGCTTTTGGTGGCTTTTAGCATTTATCGCACGCACTATGTTCTCTATGCGCGCGATAGGTGCCCTTATTAAAATTAAATATACTTATATATTGGAAGGAATCGCTATTGCGATAATGTTATTGTGGAAAGCAATGTACCACAGTAAAGGCTGGGATATAAAAGAGATTATCATCACACTTGCTGCAGCAGTAATCTGTTGCACAATTGTCACGATAGATAACATTCTGTATGTATATGTAGTCGAGGATGAGGAGGATTGATTTATGAGTAAGTGTACAAGCATTGAGAAAGTAAGTGTGTTATCTGATGGCACTGACATTCTTCGCGTGACAATCGACGATGCAGTCGAGGCTTTATGGTGTTATCCGTACGCGGATGCCATTCAGTTCTTAGACCAGGAAGTTATTGTTGATTACTTCCAGAATATCTATGACGGACAGCCGAGACAGTTCGTTAAGAATTTTGTCGTTCCTCGAAAGTTGAATGTAATTGAGCAGCAGGAGACTCTTAAGCTGTTCACATACGATATTGACAACCAATCCAACGTGAATTTCTCGGATATAGATCCAGGGTCTACACAGAATGCTGCAATCGTGTACTGCATTGCACAACAGATCAAATCAAGTACAAATGCTATTTGGCTTGAACTTACAATTAGAGATCGTTCCAGAAAAGTAGCTGTTACTCGTATTTTTGATTTTGACAAGAGCAACGTTGATTTTGAGGGAAACTATCTGATCATGGATTTAAGTCATAAACAGAATTATGGATTTAATACAACCCAAGCGGCTGTATATCCAGGTGAGTTTTCCGAGAACCCTGAAATCACGGTAGCGAAGCAGTTTATTCAGAGACTGTTTGCACAAGATGCTAATGCAAGTGCATATCTAGGAAAGACGCTATTGCTGGATAGACTGAATGATGTGGTGGATTATGAGCGAGGGTATGCAGTCGTTCGCCTTGCTCAGGAGTTGTGTCTGTGCGATCAGTTGCATAACATGACCTACGATGTTGATGTAGATTCCATCATGTATGCAATCTTATGTTCATACGGTCACCATATTACATCGAATGGATTTAGTGACAATATGAACGATACGCTTTTGGCAGCTAAATTCCAGTGGCCAAATGCGCAGCTTGTAATTCATTTACTGGATCCTGGATTTGGTGATCGGTTAAATGAGCGGACTATTTATGACAATATCAAAGCGACTGTGGACAATATTCTGTATATTCACAAAGCAGTTAGAATGGAGTAACTATGAAAGGTTTTGCAGATAAAGCCCTTATTGTGTTTCCTAAATTTGAAACATATGAATTTAAGAACGATGAGTATAAATATCACGTGAGAAAAGCGGTTATGAATCTACTAACGTATTTCAAGGAGGTTGGGATTCAGTCGCATTTCTTTTATACAGACGACATTGCCCGGGCATTACTTATCCCGGGCATTATTTATGTATCTACATTGAATATTTCAGATAGATACTTTGTGTCACAGAATTGCGATGGTATGTCGAATGCCATGGATAAATCTATTATCCAGTATCCAGAAGTATACGCTAAGTATAGTATAGATGATCCCGATCTTAATACTCTGTCAGTGCAACAACGTTTTAATTTGGTCATGGTACACAATAACAAGGCTGCTTTGGATATTGCGCAGGACTATAAAATACTTGTGCATTTCGTGAAACCACGGGAGACTCAGTATAATTTTAAATCAAAGAATCAAGATGGTCGTATTTATATTGAGGTGAATATGGATCGTTTAACACCTGCTGCATATATCTCAGGAACGCAGGTATCACCGATTGATATATTTAACCGACCTTACGCAAACCGTGCCATGCACGTGTGGGAGGTGTCACAAAATGGACTCAGCGAAAATAACAGTTTACATAGCTAACAACTTCGAACCAGATCATCAGGAGGTTATGGATAGACGCGAGGTTGAAAGTTTAATTGCAGACGGTACTGTAATATATGACGCGCGTACCAATGTGATTTCATATAATACAGATTTGTCGAATATGACATGGTATCTGAATTATTTGAGAGCAAACTCAGTTTGGCGGAAGCAGAATCCAGATGCTTACATGACCTATTTACTTGATCTTGGTTACATGCCGATTGTTTTTCTACCGTCATGTCTGGCACAACCACTGTATACCAAAATGGTCAATGTGTTGACAAAGATATCGTTACCGTTTGTGCAGTTCAAGAGCAGGAGTTTTAACATCAAATATTTCGAGAGTGACACATTTGATGCTTGGGTATCGAAGCTTGATGTCGCACAATTACTAAACATTACACCTGAGGATGTTAGGGCAGATGACTTAGCAAGGAGGTTATTCAATGTCTCAAGATAACATGACTATACCAGATATGGCTCCATACATAATGGGACAGAAATATCTGAAAGAATCTGAACCATACGTGTTTTCAGATTTCGAGCTGTACAAGGCATTTTCCAAAGCAGTAGCGACTACACAATTAGGTGATGTTAATTTTGACGCAATGGAAAACTACAAGGATTTCTTTAATTGCGAGCCGGAAATAAAGAAACTGATTCCGTCCAGACAGGCACAGCAGGAAGTATTCTATGCTTTAAAGAATGGAATCATCGTAAAAGGAGTTCCAGCTAACTGTATCTATATGGTGAAAAAAGCCTTATCTAAAATTGATTCACCTAATCTGGTAGTGAAGCAGTTACCATTAGATTTACTCAAAAGTTGCTTCACAAAAGGATATTTCGGAGACGGATATACATTGCGGGATGTTATTTGCAACTTAAGTAATTTACCGTATGAACCACTCAGTATGACGAAGTCCAAAATCATCTATCAGGATTTTACAGAGCTTTACGTTAAAGAAACTGACATGGTTGCTTTATTACCGAACGCTCTAGCAGCTGGACTGAATGAAGATAGCATTTCTTATCTTCATGTCACCCCGGATGGGCTGATGGTCAAGGACATTCTATTGCGTACTCGTGGCAATTATATTGGGGCGGTGAACAGCATTTATGACCTTAGAAAGCTTGTATAAAGAACTCGAAAAGACTCTCACTGAATACAAGAGCCGTTATGCAAAAGCACTGGAGCGGTTTCCGGCAGTGAGTCTCGAGTCTGCCGATATAACATATCTACTCACTCTACGAGACAAACTAACATCACAGGTTAAGGAATTGGAGGCGGTTATAATAACGCCTCCTAAATTCGATGGAGAGTCCATCATAATGCAGCAATTCTCCGAGATGGAGGTCAACCAGAACATTGAGAAAGCTGAGCTTATAGCTGAGTTTGATAAGAAGTGTGCTGTAGCAAAAGCAGACCATGAGAACAAGGAAGCAGAAGCGAAAGCCTACAACGAATCCTTAGTTGCACCGCTACGTGCTAAACATCAGCAGCTGTTAAGTTACAAGTCTGTACTGGACAAGGTATTTAGCAGATACGGGATTACTCCGCTTGATATGGAAATATCACCGGACCTAACTCAAGATGAGCTAATGGGAATGCTGGACGCATCTATTGAGATATGTGAAGAGTACGCAGCACCGAAACAAAATTTACTGGATCGCTACATGCAACCTTTGCGTAGAAACAAATCCCTTAACGTAGTCTGCGGATATTTATTGCTAACATGTCTGATAGGATACTTTATTCTTCCGGTAGTTGCTGTTGTTGTGTTTGTTTACCTCTATAAGTCTGTTGATAAAATGACACAAAACGCAGATAAGCTTAAACTTGCCAGAAGTCTTATGTCGCAGATCGACTACAACCGGTACGTGCCTGGAGATGAGTTCATTAAAGTAGACGATTTATCTCTTACTGAGTTTGTAGAAGAGTTAAGTAATAAGCAGAAAGACCTCGAAGATATAAACATGTTACGTGAAAATGCATTAGCAGAATACAGCACAGCATTACCAGACATACAGTCAAAGCTGTCAGCTGCTAATGAGGAAGTAAAAAGCGAGTACATGAAATGTCTCACTCTGAAGAAAAATCAATTAAAGATTTTGAATGGAAAGGTGGAGAAGATGTTGAAGAATTACAAAGCATTTCCTAAGGTTCAGCAAACGACTGTTGCCATGCAGCACAAATATGTTGTTGGTCGGTTTCAAGACACTCTTGATGTTACGGTTGAAGTGCCTAATAAGAACATTGTCTTTGATAACAGCAATCCTGAGAAAGGTCTCAACAACTTGAAGTTGTATCTCTGCAACATGCTATTGTCTGTACGTGTGAAGCAACTTCAGATTGAGATATTTGACCCAAAGGATTTGTGCAATAGCTTTGCAGAATTCTTTACTCCAGAAACTTCGAAGTACATAAAGGTCGCAGATTCACAATTGACGAATGTCATAGATAATGCTCGTAAATGGGTACAGGACAACATTATGATGCTCGACAACAAGACTCTAGATGAATATAACATTGAAGCCGATGAAAAGGGAATTGTTCCAAAACCATACAGACTTATTATATTTGTTTCAGAAATTGACAAATATCTGAGTGATAGTAGCAGCAATGTGTTTCGAGAGTTTTTCAAATATTCTGCTAATCAAGGGTTACACATGTGGATCTTAAGCAGACAAAAGCTCCCTGGAGGACTGTTTGTCGACTGCAACAGTAAAGCTATGAAAGGTGCCCCGATCGATTACACGATCGATTTAGGCAAAGAAACTATAGCTACTTACTTGAAGTCATTAGAGACTTACAAGGATAGAGGAATACCATATTTAGCAGCTTATGCTAGCAAGTATCTGCCAGAAAATAAGTGGTGGACATTTGATACAATAAAGGGAGTGAACCTGAACTGGGGGCTCGAGAACGGAGATCCCACAAAAGGTTATCCTCAGCCTTTGTGTGATAAGCAGGTTCACTGTCTATTGGGTGGAGAGACCGGTTCTGGTAAATCTGCAACGATTAACCAAATGATCATGAGTCTCATCTTACAGTACCCGCCTAGTGAGTTAAAGTTAGTATACGTTGATTTTAAAACGGTCGAAGCCGCTAAATTTGCTAAGGCAGTTGATACTGACGGTAAGTGGTTATCGGATGCTGATAGTAAAGCCGCTATGGATCGTGATGAATATTTGAAACGTATATCCAAGATTCCACAGGTGAGTGTAATTGCCGGTACGACGGACGGTGAGTACGCATTATCTGTGTTCGAGTATTTAATGGCAGAAATGCAGGAACGCCAGAAAATATTAAGCCGTGCCGGTGTTACTAAAATAGAAGAATTGCGAGAACAGTTGTTGACAGCCTATAGGAATGCTTCTGGTAATACATCTGCCACATGGTTAGAAATGCGTAAAGACTGGGATTATTACAAACCGAATGTCTACGACAAGTATGGAGATCTTCCACGAATTCTTGTCATCTTTGATGAATTTCAGATCATGTACAATCCCGAATATGTACCGCAGAAAATCATGGCTAAGATAGACCCGAAGATTACCGCAATCACAAAACTCGGTCGAGCTATGGGATGTCACTTGTGGTTTACAGCGCAGTCCATGAAAGGCACTATGTCCAAGGATACTCAGGACAACTTTGCATTCCGTGCATGTCTTAAGGGATCTCGCGATATATCTGAGGCAATCATTGGAAATCCTGCAGCCAGTACTATAACGCAGATGGGTTACGTATACACGAACAATTCAGGTGGTCGGAATAAAGATGCGAATAAGTTGTGGCGTATACCGTATCTTGATGAGAAAGAAATCCCGGCATTATTGGAGAAGTTGGAAGCTAAACTTCCTGTAATGAATGAGACCTCGCGTAGGGCGGAATTTTACGATGAGCGTGTGCTAGTTCCTGGTAATATGTTAGAGAATTGGTACGTGCACTATCCGGAAACGTTTAAGAAATCGAATGTCTTTGTTCTAGGTGAACGTGCCGTGTATTCCACAAATGCTGCACCAGTGAATTTGGTATTAGCCAGAGATACGAATGAAAATATCATGTTAGCTGGATTTGAGAAGAAAGACATGATGAATCTACTATTAACGATGCTGGATAACATTAAACAATCAGGTACTCAGATGGTTCTTAACTGCCAAGACAAAAACACAATACAAACTGCTGGTTTACTGGATTACGTGGAACCAGCAATGCAGGAATTAGTATCCCCTGATTTTCCTATTCCTGATTTATTGGATGCATTAGATCAGATGATTCAGCAGAGGTCACAGGGAAACCCGGAAGATTTCCCTGATATGTATGTGGTCTGCGTGCAATGGGAGACAGCACCTGGAGTATCAGTAGATGTGAAATACCCTATACAAGATAAGTTCAAGCAGTTACTTCGTACAGGTCCTACAGTAGGTATACATTTCATTGTGGCGTGCAAAGACAAGCTGGAAATGCCAAGGAGCATTCCAATGGCTTGCAGTCACAAGCTGGGTGCATTATTGCCGACTACATCAATGTTCTTTATGGATAACTGCACTGAAGTAGAAAAACTTCCGGCCGAGTCTGAGAACCGAGGTAACTTCGCCATATATGAATATGGACCTGACCATAAGAAGTTCAAGATATATCAACACGATTTCTCAACGCAAACGCGAGAAATTGTTATTTAAGGAGACAGTATGAGATTGAATAAAAAGATCATAGTTGTGCTATGTACGGTGCTTGCGGTAGCGCTTATTAGTGCTCTTATAGTAGTGTTCACTTTACCTAAACTTACTAAAGAACACGAGACTGTGACAGAAGTATTGCAAGATACTGAACCATCAGTCGTTAAACCTGATGAGATTTATCCATTCACGACAGGAGATGTCACGGAGTTATGCAACGTACGGTTTCGGGTTAACGGTAGGCTTGTGTCAGATTCAGCAAAGACTGGTGTAGTGGATTACGTAAACGACGCTACAGACAGTGAAGAGTCTACGACGCGGGCTCTGTATGTATCCATGCATGAAACAGATAGAACAGAAGTAGAAGAAGCTGTGCGTGATTACATGACAGGCTCCTATGATGGGATTTATACCTACTTAGACGCAAGTGTGGAGACAGATGATCTGATTAACTATTATTATGTGGTATTCGGAGAGAACGTAGCACTATTTTATTCTCCGACTATCAATCAGTATATCTCAGTCATCCCCTGTGACGGTGGTTATTTATATGTCTACTGTGATGAAGAGTTTTATGTTACACGGGATACACCAACCAGAATTTTTGACAACCCTACAAAAACACCGCTGACTACGCACACATTTAGTAGACTAGAGCAGAATGCTGTAGATAACACTATCAAGAAATTACTGGATGCTGGTTACACAACAGATGCTCAGGAAACTGATGAATCACCTGTGAGTTATGAATCAACTACTGCGGAACTAACTTATACAAATGCCTCAGATAACGAAACTCGGGATCAGCTGGCAAAGTATGATACATATCATTGGAATGCAGATGGCACTTCCAATGACACTTCCTATGTGCTCGATCTTAATTCAGTGGCTATCAAGAATTCACGTTGGACTCTGGTGGAATCCTCAGCTTATTCTTTTACAGATAATGGATTGAACCTGGCAAAGCTGTATGGATCCAGAACGACTGACAGCTTAAAGATAACTGGAGTTATGACTAATAAGCTGAGCACTCCGCGCCCGTGGGTATTAGTAATTGAGCTACTTGATGAAGATGAACGACTTCTAGGGGTACGTGTCGTGGATGAACGTAAGCACACTATTGATGGTAATGGAACCATGGATTTTGAAGTGGAGATAAAGGCAAATGAGCAAATGCAGATTGCTAATATTAAGCATCTTCAGTTTATTATGTATTAGTTTTGTGGCTGGATTTTTTACAGGCATGTCACAGCTCAAACGAGAGATCATTCCGCCGTCTCTAGTGAAAGGCACGGCGCATACAAGCGCAGAAAGTCAAAGTTATCGCCTAGTGTTCTCAGATGAAGACAGTGATGTCGCGTACTATGAACCTATTGATGATTTACTTACTGAATTATCAGTAGGTTCTATTGTGTGCAATATTTACGGAGAGAGTGGTATCTTACGGTCTCTCACGCCAACTGGCTTTACTGTGGATGCAGCTGAAATGCATTTGAGCGCTGGAGATTCAGAAACTCCAATATTTTATCAGGATCACGTAATCGGATACGTTTCAACTAAAGTTAATGACGGGTCACTATATTGCATTTGGAAGTGACCGTCCGCCTTTATTAACTTTACACTTCATATATAAATGGAGAGATAAAAATGAAGGAAATTATAGCGATTTGTATTTCGGTGTTTTATTCCTTGTTCAATAACGTAGACTACCAACCTACGAACTCAAACGAATTTGTACCTGGTGAGTATTACACTATCGAGGATAATTACACTCCTGATTATCGCGAACTTTATGAGTCTGGAGTGACCTCAGCATCGACGAGCTCCAGATGCAACCCAAAGTCTACCGAAGTACTTAGTAAGACATTATTACCGTCAAATCAGAGTACTGTTAAGACCTACTGGATTGAAGCAGAAACCTTTGTAGCAGATGGAAAAGATATCAGCAGTTTGATGAGTGACCCGATGTGTTACACATTTGCAGAGTCAGCAAGGATTGTTATGCCGCTAGATGGCAGAGTAGTAACACATAGCGACTCTTCTGATAACGGACATTATATCGAGTTAACAGTCGCTGAAGATACCTACAAATTGGTTTTTGCAAACCTAGGTTATTGGTACTGTTGCAGAGGACTCGTATCGAGTGCAACAGATAACTTGCTAGATATCAATTTCGAGCACTGCACTGATCATTTTGGAACTACACTGCAAGCTGGACAGTTAGTTGGCTACGCAGTAGAAGGAACCACGTTTCAGGTACAGAAATACAATGAATCTGCGCAAAGATATGAAACAATACCGATAACTGATTTCTATAATCGTTAATAATTGTTAATCACCTACGGCACACCACGTTAGTCTTGATTAACATTATTATAAAAAATTTCAAGGAGGACATACCATGTCAGAAGTTGTAAGTTTTGATGTAGACCAGGTATCCGAAAAGATGAATGAGATCAAAGATCTCGTTGATGATATCACTGGTAAGATTAACAAGCTTCACAATCTTGTTACTTCCGAGTCTGAGAAACTCCAGGATTCTTTCAGCCCTTTTCTGAAAATTAGAGATGGTCTGAATGATGATCTTAAAGGTCTTCAGACAGCCAACAATCTGTTCGATCAGATTCGCACGATTCTTGAGCGTTACGCAGACGAAACCGCCGCGCTTAATGACACAAGTGAATTTTAATAAGGAGGGAAAATCTGATGAGTCAAAAAGGTCCTGTAAAGTATGACAAAGACAGCATTGTCAATGTTGTTGTCGCTACTAGAGCAACTACATCGGAAGTCCGTGCAGATGCTGAGCGCGGTAAGAAATTATGTACCGATTTACTGGAAGACGAGAGCCTGAAGGGTGCTGATGGCGAAGTTATTCGTGAAGCACTGTCTTCCTACATGGATACGTTCACGAATCTCAGTAATTCTTGTGACAGAGTGGCTAAGATCGTTGATGGTAAGCTGGAGAAAGCTGACGCCGTATCTGGTCGTAAGCTGGCTGGCAATATCGATGAAGAGGCAGCAAAAGTTGGCAAGAAAGTCGGTTCTTTCAACAAGCAGTAGTTGTGGTTTTTACGTACATAGCGGGCAGTGCCCGCTATGTATTTATTTTTAAGTGCATGATATGAAAAGGAGATTGTGAGAGATGGATATTATTAAACGGCTGAGAATTAAAAGTCCCATGGGAGTCGACGAAGGAGTTTTAGTCGACGACAGTGGTGTTACTTATCCGTTATTTAGAGACGCTTTATTAAGTGTTAAATTCTTTCCAGTAATGTTGGAAAATGGCTACGTATTGACGGAGCTACCGTGCACCTTTGAGAAGAATGGTGTATCCATTGATGATCTGCCTATCGAGGACTACACTCCCGATGGCATCACGACAACTGAGATGTACAACAACATTGGAACACGTGTTCCAATGGACACATTGAAACAGCATTTAAGACCGAAAAAGACTATGTTGGCTATGCCACCTGCTGATTATACAATTACTACACGAGAGGAGTTCCTGAAATATTTGGATGGTGTTGCAAACTACACACTGCCTGAGGATTTCCTCCCAATTAACTACTTCGTGGCTCCTGCAGCTCGTTTTAACCTGGATGAATACTTAAGTACAAGTACTGCACGTTACAGACACATTATGGAGAACCGCAGAAAGATGACACTGCATAAGTTTGATAAGCTGTTTAATTGGCTTAAGAAGTTTGGTCTTACTGATAGTGCATCTACTATGGATGTTCTGGACGCATACTTCGCATGGGGTATTGATGGGTTGAGTATCGAGTACATCAACAGAACCAGACGAAGCACCAAATTCCGACTGACTGTTAATCCTAACCACAGAAATGAATTTCCTGTGACAACGAGCACAGTAGGATTTATTGACGGTAGAGGAAGTATCCTGCCTCCGCTGAATAAGCGTGACATCATTTGGAATCTTCCCACTAAAGATCCCTCCTATTTGCAGAGTGTGACTTCCGGTATGGATATTGATCAGACTATCGTAACTAAGTTGACTTGCAACGCAGAAGAGGACTTAACAACTCTGGCAGCAGTAGGTGTCGACTTTACATACAGTGACAGAATCATTACCTATGGTAGACAGCATATGGCTACGATTACGATTATCGACCCTGCAGACAGTAATCGGACAATGCCTCTTAGCAGTATGCTTCCGAGTCGGCGAGGAGAGCTGAACACCGAACTGACCTTACGTGCCATGGCTAAATACATTGCAGACAACCGAGTACTGAACTACGACTCATCTTCTTATAAGGTTTTGCAGTGTGCTGGTTTAACTCCAACTAAAGCCATTGAGTATATTGCGCTTCAGGCTGGACTTACCAATACGGAACGTAGAGATAGTGATGACAGCGGTGATTTAAATATTGTCGTAACAGAAGATATTATTACTAAATACTTCAACGGTGAGGATATTGATCCGGAAGCCGCTGCCTATATCGAGCAGGTTATTGAGGGATCCATCAACATTGATGATATCGCGTCTGCAAAAGAGATGCAAAGCAGAATTAACGCACAGTCCATTTATGAAGAACTCTACGCCGTTCATTATGTGTTTGATATTTCACTTGAGGATATGTACAGACAGATTGTAGAAGGAGTTAATTCAAACGAAATCTGCTTCACCAACGGAACTTTAAAACACAGCATTTCAATGGCAAAGGTTGATCTGGTGCGTAAAGCAGCTCTCCGTGATCTTAGAAATTATGATATCGCATCTGCAAACCGGTGCAGACTGATTACGTACGTGACTCAGATTGCAAGAGAAGTCGGTCCGGATAATGACAGACGGCATGTTGGCTTCGAAATGTTAATTGCAAATGTTCGTGCTTGTGAGGGAGTCCTCAGTAACTTGCGGAAAGAGGTCACTGAGCTTGTTGAAATGAACGTGATTGATGCAAAACGCCGTGAGGAATTGATGCGTTTCATCAACACTATTGTTTATCGTCAATTATTCGAGATCGTATTGAATGGTACAGTATCCTATCCGGCAGAGCTGCAGAAAGCAAAACGCAATGCAACTGCTTATGAAGCACAGTTCTGCAGAAAGTATGTTGACACACGTATCGAAAGTAACCCAGCTTACTGTTCAGTGAATTTTGAGACAGTAACGAACGGCTTTTCCACTACATGCTACTGTGTGAATGCCTACATCACGCCTTACTATGTTATTCCCAAACAAGGCTTTAACATCCATGAATCTGCTTTCTGGGCACTGTGGAAGAATCTACATGACTCAAATCCATCCATGTATGCGCGGATGATTTCGGAGGGTGTTATTCCGCAGGGATTCCAGGCTTGGACATTACGTTACATGCAGGGAGCTCTTAAACAAAGAGATGTTGATGAGCAGGACATGAATGATTCCTTACTGAAGTACAACGCAGATTCTGTATCCTATGTCAACAACTATCCAAAGAGCAAAACATTTTTACCGTTTCTGAATCCCATTGAAAGAGACTATCCTTTGCTGGTTGCGCCTGACGATTTAGACGACTATTCGGATATCATGGAATGGTATTTAAGTACGGCTGAAGAGTGTGCACCGAGGGAAGGCGCGCCTGTCGTCAGATTAGGGGTGCATGGAACTCGCACATTCAATGACTACAAAGATATCATTACCCCGCAGCTTATTGATGTTTCCGATCCAGATCAATTCTTAAGACCGTTCAGAGGTTATACTGCTGAAGCATTTATTTTCTGTCCAGACCTCCTGGCAAAACATCCAGACGAATCTAAGAAGCGTGTGATGATCTACGGGTATAGTGACACAATTTACTTGCCTGAGGAAAATCGACAGATTGACTTTAGAAGAATCAATGAATTACTGAACGATTATGCAGTAGTAAATACTTATGGCCGTAACTACTTGATACTTGCTCAGGACGGTCAGTTATGGGAGGCTAGAGTTTAATGGCAATTACCATAGACAATTTTGAAATGCCAATCAATGCAGCTATGGCGCGAGATATTTTACAAATGAATACAAACAGTTTCGGCATTTTCACCGATGTTGACCGTATCTACGAACTCCAGGGGCTTATACTCCTGGAGATTGCAGATGCAAAGAAACAGATCAGAAAACTGTCCGGAAGCAGTAATGTGAACGCAGATAACCCGCACGATGTGATTGACTTACTTAGGACATTAGGTGTTCCAAGGCAAGAATTCACAACATCCGTTGATGGCAGTCTCGCTAAACCTGTGCGCACAGCAATTTTGAACAATCCTGATTACAGCCAGGATGTGCACACTATCATCGAAACATACGATGATTACTCGACTGCAAAGTACAACCTGAGCATTTTACGAAGCTGGAGTCAGCATCCGAGATGCGTACAACTCAACAAAGCAAACCATAGAATGGGACTAGCACGCCCAACTTGGTCTGTACTTAGTACTTCAAGATTACAAACATCGAATCCGAATCTGCAAGGATTGTCACGAGTATTATCTGATGTCATCACAGAGCCTAAGGGTTATACACTTGTTAGGTGTGACTCTGGACAGATCGAACCTCGTATTAACTTTTCGTACTTTCTTCGCGACGAGTTGATTATGCATTTGATTGCTTATTATGATGACGCCTACTTTGGAGTCCTGCATTACTGTACTATGACAAACGAAGAACTGCAGAGGTGTACTGAAAATTTCGAAACGAATTTTCATCCAATGGAAATTACAGATGCGTTAAAAGACAAGCGTCAGCTAATTAAACGCATGGTTAATGCAGGTTCTTACGGTTCTAACAATTTGGACAGCATGGATCCTACATTATCTCGTTCATTCGAACAGAGAATTAAAAAGCATCCTAAGAGACTGGCTTTAGAGCAGAATGTACAGAAAGCTGTAGAGTCAGGAGTCGAAACATTCTACAGTGCTTTTGGCACACCGGTTACGCCTGATAGTACATCAAAGTATCAGAAAGGTAGTGGAAACTGGTATCACCATGTTATTAAGTGCGGTATCAATAATCCAGTGCAGACTACAGCAGCTGACTTGATGTTAATTAGCGTTAATGAGGCATCTAAGATTTTAGAGACGGCAAAAGATTCTTGGATTGCTTATTACAAACACGATGAAGCCGCATTCTATGTATCGGATCAGGATGCACAGAATGGCTTTATTGATAAGCTGAAAGACATAACTGCTTACAATGTCAGAGGCTGGTTACCAATACCTGCAGATTCTTTAGTAGGTGTTAAAGCGTCTTCAAAATACCCTAGTTACTTGGGAGGTGCTTAAATGACACATAGAATCACACAGTTATTTTTGACACTTTTAGTAATTCTTTTATTGACCGGTTGCTCAATGTCTGATGTGAAAGAATATATCAGTTCGAAGACACCGCATAGTGAGGGATACACTGAGAGTCTTCAGACAGTGAATGAATATGCAGATGCTGTGTCTAGTGCACAAACGAAGTACCGTAGAGTGATTAAGAATGCAGAAGACGCTAAAGATGGAAAGACTAAATCAAGAGAGTATTTACGTAGTCAAGTAGATACTATCAAGGAGTTTATAGTATGTTTAGCTGAAATCAAAGAAAAGCGCATGTCTGCAATCAATATTGTGTCTACACACCGAGATGAATTTACTGATAAAGAGAACTCTGAATTGGACGAGCTATGTAATAAGGCTGACGCTGAATACAATCAGATGCTGCTACTAAAGCTAGATGATTATGAAGAAGAAGCTGATGCCGAAAGTGCAGAATCAAATGAAGCAGCTAATGATGAAAGCCATACCGCAAATAGAGGAAAGTTAGTAATTGTAATCGCAGTTATAGTTCTTCTAGTTGTGCTTGTTGGTTATGTCATGCACTCACAAACAGGCGCTTCGCAGAAAGCAGTTCCATTATACAATGTTTCACCTGCACAATCTGCGCAAAACATACAAGTATCTCAGACACGGTACATACGCACGAGGAAGTATCGTGAAATAGAGAAATACTGCGATTCAGTGAGCTTATCTACTGAGCAGTTTATACAGCAAAATGGTGGAATCGATAACGCATTAAACGTTGTTAGAAATAACACAAACACAGTCTGAGAGGTGATTTTACGGATGAATAAAGTGAAGATTTTATTGGGCATATTGATGATGTCACTACTGTTATCTGGATGTAGCATGTCTACTGATAAGTTGGAAGAGGCTGTTAATACTTTGACAACATCTGAGGATCCCCAGAGTAAGACAGTCGATACAAGTGGATTCTCTGATGAAGCAATAGATGCTATAAATGACGCCCAAAAGTATTATGACGCTGCAGTAACACAAGCAAAAGCGCGTGGGTACAAGGCTGGTAAAAAGTCTACGAATGGTTTTTTCAAACGAATTGGTTGGCAATTCTTTGATGGCGACGGATGGAGTAATAATCTTACACGTGCATCGTCACTTGTAAAAGTTCCAGCGTATAAGCATGCGTCAGATAAGTCTTTTGAAAAGCTGCAAAAGAATGGCACCAGTGAAGAAATAGCATATGTGCAGAAAATTCGAGAGGATGCTGAGAGTGCTTATGATGAAGCTTATAATGATAGCCGCGAGTCAGTAGTGACATCGTCCATGGTCGATAAGATAAAGAAAAAGGTACCAATGCTTATAGTCTTGGTCGTAGTCATCGTATTAGTATTTTTAATTATTTACTTAATGGGTGCTACCTTTAACAAGACCAAAACATATGCTGCCCCGAGAGTAGCACCACAGCTTCCAACACCTAGTCGGTCAGTGGAAGTAAAGAGCACTAGATACATACGGACGCGAGAGTATCGAGCAATCGAAGAATACTGCAGACAGAATGGTATTGATATTAATACATTTATACAGGAGTCTGGTGGTATTCACAATGCATATGCGAGAGTGACAGGGTAGCCTATGTATTACGGATTAGTTGCTCCAGGGTATAAAACTATAACCACGGACTATCAGATGGTAGAACGTGCTAAGGTTTTTTATCCTTATTTAAAGTGGCGCAAGTTTACAACTTCAGAGGCAGCATTAGAATTCATATCACGTAATTACACAGATAAACGTGTCAAAATGATTCGGAATTACGGTGACACGTTTAACGATTTGTATATCAGCGCTAAATATACGATCGCAAATAACTCTGTGTATTACGAACTCGATACACGGCGTGTCGGTAATTTCCGTATAATTGCTCCAGGCGCGCTTGTTGAGTACAGAGCGGGTCATGTCTATATTAAGATGGAAAACACTTACTTAGATCCGAACTCTATCAGTGGCAACATGTCAGCAATCTTTCATCTTTTAGATATTGTTGGCGAATGTATTGATGTAAATCTTACGTTGCCAAATTTTTCAATCTACTATGCACTGACGCAGTATAAACGTGGGAATATTCGTCCTATCAGGTTGGTGCAGGATAAGATTGCGAGTCGACTTTGTAAAGTTGCTTTTACCTTGAATATGGAGGACGGCCAGTATGAGTGATAATTTCTTTGAGGTAGTTGAGGATGAGCAGACAGCGCCAGAAAGACAGGAGAAAATTTATAGCAAGCCTGTCACTGGTGTGTCCAAAGGAGAGGTGCGTTTATTACAGACAGCTATTCAGAAGCTTACGGATGAGCGCGCCACTTCCTGCATTCTACCTGATATCTTTTATAAAGCACTACAGAACAACATTTCAGAAGAAGATTTGAATGAATGGGGTTCTGTAATTATAGCAATGAGTAATGATACAGATGCACCGTGGGTGCAAGCTGCTGTGTCTGATTGTTACAAGTTTTGGACATCGGAGTTTATTACGAACTACATTCACGGCTTCTTTGAATCTCAACATGTGAAAGATGATTTGATTCCTGCATTGAGCAAGCAGATGATATCACATCTACCTACACTTTATCAGCAGGAGCAATCTCCGGAAGAATATAAACTGTATAAAGCAGTGTGTGTGCAGATAACACTGACTGGTGTGAATTATCCTATCTATGCTTTCAACAGTATATTATCGGGTGATGTTTCACACACAGTAACAGACATTTTTCCGATGCCAAGCAGTCAGCAGGAAGTTCAAGAACAATCAAAAGAAACTACGATTTGGGCGCAAGCAGGGAAATTAGCTGGTAAAATTGCAGCAATTCCTGGAGAGTTTAGTACTGGGGTTCAGACAGGTTTAGGGCAATACGCAGACTCTTACAATGAGAAGAAAGCAGCGAAGACGGAGCAGCGGGCTGCTAAAGCTGAGCAGCAGCGTGTCGAGTCTGAAAAAGAAGCAGCTGTTAACACAGATATGGAGAAAGTCCGTAGTGAATACGAGCACAAACTTGATTTGGAACGACGCAAGTGGCAGCTTGAAAATGAGCAGCTTCGGAATAATGAAAGAGCTCGCAGACAACAGGAGTATCTTAATGCAGTACGTACTGGCACATTACAACAGCGAAACAGCGGTTACGTGAACAAGAATGTAGAAACTGATTTCTCACCGAGAATACCGCTACCCATGCTCGTTACTATAGCACATTTTATCATTGCTCTAGTGGTGTATTTTTTAGACAGCAGTGCTGGAATGTTGTCCGCATGTGCATTGCTAATTGCTTCAGTCGGATGGTTTACACTAGGTAAGCCAAAGCGACCTAGTACAAAAGTGTCACCGGGAATGCTTATATTTATCGGATACGCAATATTCGTTATTGCTGTAGTTATCATATTTAAATAGGAGAAGATAACATGGGAACGTTTAAGTTCAAATACAATGGTACAAATTATATTTACGTAGAGAATTGTAAGTATATCGAGGATAACTGTACTTACAAAAATGCAGTGGAAGTGTCTAAAGCATTTGAGGATAGCAGACTGCTTAATGAAGTGTTGTCTGCAGCACATTGCAGCACAATCATACAGATTCCTCAGAAACCAGATGATCTTGAAATTACATTAGAGGGCGACAGATTCGCTATTTCTGGTGTCACTGAAGATGAGCAAGATACTGCAGCTGCAAAAGTTGAAGAAGTAGCTGATACACAGGAGGCACCTGTACAAGAGCAGGTTGTTACAGAGCATGAGACTGCAACAATAAACGAAGAATCAAAGACAGACTTACCGGAGTTCTCAGATATTACGCCTGCACATAAAACGACAGACAGCATTATGATGTTAGGAGAGCCCTTACCTCCACAAGGACTATTTGAGTGTAAATCTACAATTCACGCCAGCAAGAATGTTATTGACGGAATCGATAATTTACATAAGGAAGAGAAGATTGCTATTGTGAATTCGGTTCTGCAGGATCTTGCTGAGTATGAATTTCAGGCACTTCCTAGAGTTCAGGAACTAGTATCAAGAGCGCATGATTCTGGATACAAACAGGGAGCAACAACAGCAGAACAGTACAAAGAACTTTGGCTCAAAGCAAAGAAACAGTTGAAGGAAACTGGTGCAGAAGTTACAGATACCAGTGTAGAGCAACCTAGTGCAACTGAAAATGATCAGGTGCTCGAAGAACCTGTAGCAAGTGCAAGTGTTCAGGAAGTTGCCGAAAAATATGGAGTTCCCGCCGTGTTACTTAGTTCATGCAAAGCCTACACGACGCGAGATCTGATGGTGGATGATATTAAAGAGTCGACGGATCTGAAAAATGATCTGTATAGCCTAGCTGAAGCAGAACATTGGGCCTATTTTGATGGTTGGTACGCAGTAGATGTCGTTACCAGCTATTACAGACTCTTTGTGAATTTCGATACAAATAAGGTAGTGTCTATTCCTGTTGAAGAAATTCAGAACATCACGCAGGGGTAATACTCATGTCGAAGCAAATTGATAATATCCTTGTATCTATGCGGAAAAGTGGCAAGATGCAGGATATGTCTGCAAAAGGAGACCTAGGAGAAGACGCTGTGCTTTACTTATGTTACGAACGCAAACAGCAGTTAGGTAATGGTCTTCTTTATCAATCTTTTATGTATCCGTATCAGACCAATAGATCTGGCGTGTGTTACACAGGTAATATTAAATACATTGACAATGAATTTGTTGAAGTCACACGTGAAGGATTAAACGATGAGATTGATGTCTTGTATATTACACCGTATAGAGTTTTCCCGATAGAGGTGAAATCTTACGGAAACACACGCCTTGATATCTACGATCACTGGTTTAATCACGGAAATAAACCAGTAGATAAATCTCCAATCACACAAGCAGAAAAGCACGCCAGACATTTATATCATGCTATCTATGACATTCTGCCTGACGGCAATCCTGACTACATAGTACCTATTGTGTGCTTTGTTGATAAGTGTCTAATAAGAGATGACAGGTCAGAATACTTTCAAAACTACATACCGGTATGCACACTGAATAAATTCAAATCAACGCTTGAACGTTACAATAAACCACTCGAGTATAATTTGGATCTACCTGGACTTGAGCGGAAGCTGAACAGCATTCAAGTAAGTATAAGGAGGACGCTATGACAGTAGAAGAATATGATGCACTGAAACACGTGCTGTTCGGAAATCAGAAACAGGCTAATGTAATTAACGATGCCGTTGTTGGGATCGTTGGCGGTAAGTTGAAGGAACTTGGAAATTCCTGGGATAGTGAGACGACTGTAATCGAGGTCATTAAGAATGTACTTAATGAAGCTATCAATGCTCCAGGTACAGCCGATGAAGATCTGGTTAAGCTCATTGCAGGAGAGATGTCCTGCAACAATTTACACGCAGACGATGTGATGGTGTTGACTATTGAGCAACCTAATCCGGATTCCCCTAAGCACAATTTCAGAATTATTATCTTTGGAAGTGAAGAGCAGATTTTACAACTAGATACTGCTGAGACTACAGGTATTCATTTGGTTCCCGACGCACCAACTTCATCCGAACCTAAAGATGATGACTATGTTGCACGTGTAAAGGAAATCAAGGATAAGTTACTTCCTTTGGTACCGACAGCAATTAAAAAAGTGCTCGCAGATGAAACAGAGCAGTGCTTATGTATCGCAGAATACTATTACAAAGGAGTAGGTCAATGTTTGTAGTCTATGATTTGGAGACAACTGGATTTTCTGATTTCCAAGATGATATCGTACAGTTCGCTTACATACTGTTTGACGATAATCTGATGGTCGTCAAGTCTGAAGCTCTCTACTTTTATTATGAAGGTATCCATTGGAATCAAAAAGTATGTGATGAGGTACATCATATTACTTTGGATTTTCTTAAACAGCATAAGGATAAGTTCAGAGAGAACTGTATTAAAATGTGGACAGTACTTAGCGGGAACATTGTTGTAGGGCACAACAATAGAGGATTTGACGACCCGTTCGCAGCTAACTGGTTAGCAAGACAAGGAATGCCAGGATTGACATTCGGTGGCTCTTTTGACACAATGGCAGATCTGCGTCCATTGTATAAACGAAGTCGTATTAAACTTACAGCTTTGGGTGAATTGTGCGGATTTAAGCCTGAGTCAGTAAGATATGCTGAGTCTATTTTCTTTGACAAAAATATTATTGTAGCGGATGCTCATAATGCTATTTACGATGTGACACTGACTGCATTGATTACAATGTATGCTCTGCGTAATGGTTACTTCAATTTCGGAACCAAACAGACGCAGATGTCCGTTGCCGAAGCAGTGGATCCCTATGAGGATAAAATGTCAATCGACAACATGGATAAATACAAAGCGATCTATTGCAAGCTGGTTCATGAAGACGGCTCCGTCACGTATAAGAATACAACATCAAATACAGCTGAATTTCCGTCTATTGAAACGAATGAGACTCCTGCATACAGAATCTTCCCATGCAACTTAGTTAAGAATGGGGATGTTTGGCAATATGCAGATGGCTTTCGCGTAGTGACATTACATATTGAGCCAGGAACAGTTTACCTGGAGATAAGCGCAATGGGCACATCAGTTACAACGAACAATATGAAAACAGAAATGCTCGCCCAATAATGCTATGTTTTGCCATATACAAGTGAAAAGGAGGTTTTGCTATGTTTTCAGGTTGTAATAATTTGACCGAGTTGAATAGTACTCGTAGTAAGTTAATTTCTGAATTACTCCCAGAGCAAAGTGACCTAATCGAAAAGACGCAGGAAATCAACAATGCGTACAACGCAAGGCGCAAGGAGATACTAAGTGCGAAAGCAACTCCTTATAAGCAGTTTGAGTCAACTCGATACCCGAGACAGACAAGAGTACAATATTCTTCTGTTCCGATTCTGGGTGTTAGTAGTAAACCTGGAACAATCGAGATGACACGACAAGGCTTTCTTATTTAGTGATATTGCGAAATCCGTGAACACTGTATACGCAGATATGTTCAAGCCTACAGGAGGGCAAAATATACTTATGTATACAAGACACGAATTTTACGTTGCACTGCAGAACGAAGTTAGTGAAATCACCGGTAAATCTGTTGAGTTAATCGAAGCCGTCAAAGAAAACGATAGCGTGCTACACGGGCTCACAGTGAATATCGGAGAAAGGTTACATCCGATTATTTACATCGATAGATATTATTTCGATGATATTGATGACGCGGATGTTAGTTTTATTGCAGAAGAAATTTCTAATATTTTTCTTTCTGAACCGGATGAGCGAGTGCTTACTTGGTCATCACAGTTATCAGATAATCTGATAAATTGCATTAAGAATAGCAAGTTGCGTGTGTTGAACAAGAAACGAAACGAGCATTTTCTTGAAGAGATAGTTTATAGAGAGTTTCTTGACCTAGCTGTATTTTGCTACGTGCCAATCGATGAGCGCGCTAGCGTGCGTGTTACACATAAGCTATTGACGCACATTGGCATATCAGAAGATGAATTGTTTGACATAGCACTAGCAAATACATGCGAAGATTGCAAGTTTATTTCTATGAACGCAATCATGAGAGAGTTGCTTAATAAAAAGAGCACGGGAGATCGGGATGAATTTGATTTCAACGGTATTCCTGATGAGATGTTTGTTTTAACTACACATAGCAATAAGTATGGGGCAAGTTTGTTGACTTGCCCCAATATTTTGGACAGCATCGGTGCAAAATACGGTAGTTATTACGTATTGCCGAGTTCGATTCACGAGTGCATTATCCTTGTAAATGAACAACATGATGCGAGGGATTTGCTCGGGATGGTTAAACAGGTGAATTCCACAGAAGTATCTGCAGATGAAATTTTAACAGATGCTGTCTACTATTATGATGCAATCAGAAAAGAAATTTCAATTGCTGCAAAATAAACACAGAGGTTAACAAATAATGCAGAACATATTTGCTATGGGGCAGATGCTAGCAGCTATGGATACGATGCAAGATAATACTGTCATTAAGGCACGTAAAGATCTTAATCGAATTGTTGAGCTGTTTAAGAACCGTCCCGACTATATGGAGTTAGTAACGGATTTCGCTTTATCTTATAGATACCTTAATGTTGAGACTTTCTTAAACGCAGATTCCTTTATGGTACAGCCTGATGTCCTGATCAGTGAAATTCCTGAGGATCTGCGTCATGTGTCTCTAGGTTTTTGCAAAGGTATGGATATTATTTTTGCAGGCAGGTTCGTATATCCGGTGAAAGATGTCCGTGGCGATGTCATGGGCTGGTGCGGTTACGATAATGAAAGTAGTACAAAATATCTTGACTCAATTAACTATGGCTATGTTGCTAAACGCTATAGTTTATGGGGAATGGAAGAACTCCCTAAATATTATAGGAGCACGGAGCCAGTATATTTTGTCGAAGGTATTGTGTGTGCACTGTACCTGCGCCAGTGTGGGTGCCAGGCTTTAGCAATGCTTGGTTCTAATGTCAGCCCATACGTTTTTGAAATAATGCGTAGGTTCGGCGAACGTGCAGTAGTTATTGTCGACGCCGATGAAGCCGGACTTAAGTGTAAGATGAACTTGCGCAGAAAATCCAGAACAATACGTGTCTACCAGTCACGTGTAGCTAAAGATATCGATGATAGCAGACAGGTGGATCCGGATTTCATAAATGAAGTTAAGGCGCTCCGTGACCCATTCTATGTAAGTACAAAATTAAAATAAGGAGCCAACTATGCAAACATTGAAAAAAGTAGCATCCGAATGGTTTCGCCAGATATATTATTATGGCCTAGGTGCAACACGTTTGGACGATGATGTCGAAGAGTATAGTCTAAGTAATTGGTACGACTCGTATCTTTTACCTATGACAAAGTTTCTTGCAGTAGAACCGTTTCAGGAAGAACCGTTTTCTACACAAGCAGCTGAGAAATTATTACATAACACCCCTCTTGTTGGAGATCTTGAAAGTGCTGATGCATATCTGCGAAAATGCTGCGGTACTATGTGGTATTATGTATTACCATTAGTTAGTTCAAAAATTGGTAATTTACCAGAAACTGCACAGAAACGATTAAAGTTGTTTATCAGTGTGTTTAATGCAATCAAAGATGATTACGACAGTGCTGTAGTTAGCTTTGATGTTAACTATGCTGATACCGAAATATTAGTTAATAGACTTACACAGAAACCTGCAGGACTCTATCCTCAGGCATGTGTAGTTTATCCGGAGGTTTGGTGTATCAGAGCAGGTGGAAGAGAACTGAACCGTTTAAACAAGGCATCTTATGCTAGCTTGAATAAAGCGCAGATTCAATTCTTGAAAGATGCTGTTGTCGAGGGCATACTGCCCAAGGAGGATCTTGCGGAGTTTAAAATCCTCGTTCCGATTTCCAAAGGTGTTGTAGACTATGTAAGTTACAATATCTTATCAGATAATTTACCTCCGGCAGATTTACTACAAGCATTACAGCTTGTGCCAGACAGTCTTATTACACGGTATGGCGACCAATACAAGGCATTGTATTACTTAGCACACAACGACACTTTAGGTGACTATATCACAGAAGATGTTCTTGATTACCTGGATTCTATTGCTTGGTATTTTGAAGATGATGTTGAAGAATCACAGGAAGCTATTGTTGAAACACCAACTGGTTTTATGAATCCCTGCGTGGCTGAGACAGCAGCATATGCAAAAGAATCGTGTGATGAATCAGAAGTACTATCCCTTTTGACAGCAGAATGCAATTCATCTGATGATCTTATGGGAGTTGTTGCAAGCTATCCGGAAATGGCATACAAAATCATTTCTGGTTGGCGTGACGCAGTATTAAATCCTCCGCCTGCTCCCGAACCAGTGGTGGAAATCAAAGAAGTAGAAAAGACTGTGTATGTAGATCCGATTGAAGAGGGCAATGTGATGACAAAAGCATCGTACCTACTGTGGCACGCTATTAGAAAAGCATATGAGAGTGACGATTCTTCCACCAATCACGACAAGTGGCTTAACGCAACGAGATGCTTATTCCGTATTACGCAGGGACGCTATATGGATGTTGAAAGTACACTTAAGTTTTTTGATGGCTACGCAGAAGCCAGTGATTCTGATGTAAAAGTTGCAATCCTGGAGGCACGAGAGATAATTGCCTGTGATAATCCCGGATTACACTAAGCGGGTAGATGGACCCGTCCCTAAAGAGTATATACAGTTGCTAACACAATTGCTTAAGCACCATGCAGATACTCTAGAGCATAGCTACAGAGTGGCTAGATTGGCTACGAGTGTTGCATCTTATATTACACTTGATCCAATATTTATTATGAATGCCTATGTCGCATCTTTATTTCATGACATCGGTAAGTTATTTACTCCGGTAGAAATATTAGATGCTGAGCGAGGGTTAACCACAGAAGAGCGCGCAATTATTGACTGCCATTCGGTAACAGGTGCCAATCTGTTATACGGAATGAACATGGAGATAAGACTCGGAGTGGCCTGGCATCACATGCCTTACGCAAGTATGCCGGAGTACAATGAGATAGCGAACTTAATACACGTATGCGATGTATATGACGCATTGATTAGTCCGCGTTCTTATAAAGATGCACTGCCAGTACAACAGGCGGTTAAGACTCTCGAAGATAATAAAGTCTCAGGGTTTTGTCCAGTTACAGTGGCAGCACTCAGAAAATATGTATTACACGAGTGAGGTTTGCAAACCTCACTCATTTAAGTTTGGAGATTACACATGAATAAATACGTATATAGATTAACCAACATTTTTCTTGCTTTGATCACCGTCACTACTGTTGCATTGACGATTGATGGTATTTCATGTACCGCAGTAGAGCATGTACCGGATGTAATCTACGAAGAAATAGAGCAACCACAATTAGACATTACCATAATGTCGTACGAAGCTGCTGATACTTTATTTGAGGATAAAGCCCTGGTTTGTAAGGAGCATTACATTACAGTTGGTGATGAATCAGTTTTGATGGAAGAGCACACTTGGGCGAGGGCAAATGCACTAATTCACGTAACTGATTGGGTATGTGAAGTAGTCGATGAGTTCTACGTTGATCTAAACGATAATAAAATTTATGCGACCGATGACGAGTTGCATAAATTTGTAATCGGCGAAAGTCCTTTAGACGGTTATTACGACGCGACTTCTATAGCCCTAGAAGAGTTGCTCGAATTCTTAACTGATAATCCGTCTGAAGATGTTACTTATTTGGATGATGGGTTTACATACGAATATTCTGAAGTGTTACCTCGCGGACTAATTACAAGCGGTGATGTCGATTATTGGGCAATGTCTTTAACTAAAGACAACAGCGACTATGTTCTCACTGTAGATTTAACCTACTGTAACGGCTTAATCTCCGGCGAATCTTTTAAGTATACAATTAGCACTGACTTTTCAGATTTTAGTGTACCGTACGATTCGGAGATACTTTCTATAGATTAACCGCTAAAATTGATTATGTGTAACATATATTACTGAGAACAAAGAGATTATTCAAAGTTCTTAAACGTTAATTGCAGTTTTCATGCATGCACTTGAATAGATGCCCTCGTGCTATTAGTACGAGGGTATTTATTTGTGCGCAAGCACAAAATTTACCGGCGTGACCGGAATTATATTAAGGAGGATTCTAACATGAGAATCGGAGCAATGAGAGCAACACAGACAAGACAGGCAAACCAGAGATTAACTAACTTCTCTGGAACATGGTTACCAGGAAACACATTACGTGTTTACTACCCAATCTTCTTTGATGAAGAGTCGCAGACAATGCAGTTACTGGTTGGTGCTATTTACGGCTACAAAGTAAATGACATGAAAGCACTGGGATTAAAGACAATCTTTATCCCGTCGGTAACACCTATTGACGAAAACGCTGAGCCTATTGGCGACCCTGATATCCTGTACAGATTTTCTAAAATTGCACCTATCTTTGTCAATGGACGCAAAGCTTCCGAGATTGATGCGGTTAATAGACGCAACTGGCCGGATGAGAACATGCACCGTAATGCACTTCAGGAGATTGAGAACAAATATGACATGGCGAACAATATGAATGCAGTAAAGCCTGTTATTGGCAAGCTGGATTATATGATTACTACAGAAGCGTTAGTCGTTCCCATGGTAAATGGCGTTCCGCAGACTGAAGCTGCTAAGTTGGTTTCACAGCCGTTGAATAATAAGAAAATTACAGCGTTAACTACCATCTTGAACGAAGCTCGTTTCGAAATCAGTAAGGATGCTACATACCTCGAAGTTGAGTGGAACTTCCCGGTTGATACAAGTAAAGCAAAATCTGCACAGAATGCAACGATCTCTGGACTGACTTCTGAGTACCGTTTGGAAAATCAGTACCCCGATCAGTTCGCAAAAATCAAACCTATGTTAGGCGGAATTTCTGATGATTCCGATGTGATCATTAAACGTGCAGTAAAATATGTGGATGAGAATAAAATCAAGCAGGCTTTAACAATCTACTCCGTTACAAACAGTACAGACATGTTAAGTCTCAATGACGAGTCTGTTGAGCGTCTTTGCAAGAGTGCAGACCTTGTCAAGACACTCGGCATTTACGGTACATTGCCTGAGGGTGCATTGAAGGAGAAACTGGCAGACGCACTTCGACAGACTGAGTCTGTTACAACATCTGCTACGCCTGTACTGCCTAAAGATTCCGCACCGACTCCTGTAGCTCCTGTAGCTGCAACAGCAGGTGCACCTGCGCTTGATTCGCTGTTAGATTCCGCAGCTAACTTCATGAACAACATGCCTGTACAGGCACCTGTTCAGAATAATATGCCGACTCAGTTAGATATGACTGATGAGGAGCTGTTAGGTGTTAATTTTGCAAATTAAATAGGAAGGATTGACCTGGTGGGCAGTGCCCACCAGGTAAGTATTTTATGTTCACTCTCAAAAGAATAACTATGAAAAACATTCAGTCACACAAAGAGTGCGTACTGGATTTACCACCTACTGGGTTAGTGTGCCTGGTAGGAGACAATAGTAATGGTAAAAGTGTGGTAGTAAAAGTAACCAAAGCATTGATTACGGGAACAATTACAAAGCCCATCAACCGGGCTGCTCTAGTGAACAGAAATGCCTATTACGGCGAAGTATTATACGAGCGCACAGACGATATGACACTGTTACTTCACCTAGCACGGGAGGCAAGCGCGACTTATATTACATTGACGAGACCAGGAGAAGAACCTATTCAACGGTACTTAGCAGACAAATCTTGGCGTGATCTGGTAAGGGAATTCGGATTTCACTGCGCACCTAGCTCAAATATTTCATTGAACATCTCGGAAGCAGACGCGGCACTACTGTTCTTTAAAACCCCGTATAAGAGCAACTATGAAATTATGGCACCCGTACTTTATGATACTCGAGCAAACACCGCTTTAGAAAACTTAGAAATTTTCTTAAAGGATTTGAAAACACAGCGTGAGAAGTCAGTAGCACTATTGCAAGCAAGCTACTCGGTACTAAACAGTTTGAAAATTTGTGACATCGATAAAGAGTCTGCGATGAGAGACAAACTTAACGGTTACTATCAGGTACTTAAGCACCTTTATATACCTACAATCCCTAAAATCGTGGCAGTGCCAAAAGTAACGTTCATTGATTTGTATGTACCTCGAATCCCGAAAATTGTGTATCCGAAGATTTATGATATCAGCATTCCGGATATCCCAGACATCACAGAAGTGGCTAGGGATATCCACGAACTCAAAGAAAACAGATGTCCTACGTGTGGAAGGAGGTTTTGCGAGTGTTAGGAAGAGTACTGTTTGTATCAGACCTGCATAAGAGTGATAGTGATATGAGTTCGATTAAGGGAAGAATGGAAGTACAACAGTTAATTCAACAGGATATTATTGACGCTGTGAAAAAGTTTGGTGTCACACACATAGTAATTATGGGTGACTGGTATCATCGAGGATTCCATTCTACAGGAGCCACAATCAGTGCACATCAGGAGGATATTAACTTATCTGAGAGTGTAAATGGGAATGTCTATATTTGTTTAGGTAATCACTTCTTTCTGGAACGAGATGATAATCCTGAGATGTATGTAATACAGCCTAACAGTAAATACGTTCCTAAGAGAACTGGTTGCTTTCCAGAGAAGCCTATATTTCAAGCAGTCGATGATCTTGTTATTGGACAAGTTCAGATCAGCTTGTTTCATTTCAACAAACTCAACAAGGACTATTGCAGAGAAACCTTTCCTGGGATACTGCATCATATCGGTGTTTATCACGATGATACAGTTGTTCCGACTTGGGTACGTGAGCAGGAGGGATATGCTGCAAGAGCATCCTCCAGTTCTTATATGAGCAGAATTTTCGAAAACATTGAGATAGCAATGTTAGGACATATACACACGAAAATCGGTGCTATAAAATATCTGCTCGAAAATGGTCGTGAGGTTCCAATGTTCATTCCTGGAAGTCTAGGGATTACAGCTAATTCTGACCGGTTTAAGCATACTTCTGTACAGTTACCTATTTTGGACATTTACGAGGATGGTCATTATGAGATAAAATTGGCAAATTTTAGTACACATTTGGATAAGCTTAAGTTCTATGAGAGTAAGACTGGTAAGAAAGATCTGACACAGGATCAGGTTATGTTGAACAATGACGGAGCATTACGCCATAACGCAAGTAATCTTACATTATCTGCTTATATGCAGCAACGAGGTTACCCGAATCTTACATTGAGTTTCGTAGATGCAGCGGCAAAGGGAACATTAGGATTGATGGAAGCATTCAGATTAGTTAGTGAGGAGGCAAAACATGGAGAACATTCAAGCACAGCTTCAGAAGCGTCAGAATAAATTTATTGAAACACGAACAATCATCGCAGACCAGGTGAACAAGTATATTGCATCCCTCGCTATTTTAAGCGAGGAGCAGAAGCAGCAATGCATTATGCCAAACGGTAGCAGAGCAGAAGAAGTATTGCCTGAATTATGGAACGAACCGTTTAACGAAGAAGTATACAACATGCAGCTGATGCAGTTACAGAAAAGCATCGTCAGTGTAACTGCCTTACGCGATAGATTGAATCAGGAGGCTATGGCATGTCTGCAACAGTCAGAGTAACCACAGTAGCGCTACGCAATGTGCTGGACAGTTTGAAGCCACTTTTTCCAAAAGGTTCGAACACAATACCGGTGCACTTTTCGTACAGTGACGATATGTTAACAATCACTGCCGGAACAGACAGTATGGTGCAAGGGAAATGTGTTGCAGAGAGTGATTCTGCGGTTGCGGACTTTACTGCAATATATTGCGATATCACGGACTTTCTACCAGGTAATGGTTACGTTGATCTTATTTTCTCTGAGATATTCATTGAGATTAAGAGCAATGTGTCATCAGTAACATTTCCGCAAGCGTACTCTACTGTGCAGAAATTTCCTGATGATATACCAGAAACAATGGAATTAAATACTGACTCTGTGTGTGATGGCTTAAAAAAGTTATTATCCTTAGGCTTGTCAAATATTTACAAGAAAGAGAAGTCGATAGTTATTTCCAAAGACAGAGCTATGTTACTGTACCCGAATGTGTATGTAATGACACGTTTGGTCGGTATGCCAGTATCTGCTATATTAGCCCCTGAACATTCAAAATTCATCGTGAATTTCAGGCCTGATGCAGTAGCAAAATATGGAAGCAATATGCTTGTGTTCATAAGGAATAATGCAAGTCTTCTGGTTCCTTTTAAGGAAGTGACTGAGCACGTGTCTTTCAGTAATATACTGAATAATCCTGCTAATCCTGTCCATATAGATATTGATGGATATCTTAATGACTTACGCGTAGTCTCTAAGCTCCCATGCAAAAGAGTCACTGTGAGTATATTTGAAGATGGGATTAGTACAAGTGCTGTTGCTGACAACATCAGTATAAGGCTACCGTTGGGAGATGGAAGCAAATTTAGACGCAGCATGGAATTACCGATGCAGTTATGGCTGACTTGCTTTAAGGCGCTTAATGGCGGCGATGCTGAGATCTTATATCAAGGAGATATATTATGTATTCGGAATCGAACAATCAGTATGCTAATACATGCGCTCTCTTAGAGAAGCGCATCAGCGACTGTGATTATAATATACGTTCAACAAAAGCCAATATCGTAGTACGTGATGAGCACACAGCATCTGTCGAGCGTTACAAACGACAGATTGATGTGTTGGATGGCATTAGAGAAATGCTGAAACCTGTTACGAAGGATATTCAGGATTACATTACAGCGCGCAGGGAAGGATCATTAAACAACATCAACAATGCTATCCGTATGGCGTCTGAGATTATTCAGGATGCTTCTGCTGGCGTGAAATTTGTATTAGATAAGGACGAAGCTTATGTCTCTACTGCAGATGGTTTGGATGTACAGGATGTTGAGGGTGGTGGGTTCAGAACTATAACATCAGAATTCTTGAGATCAGTAGTACTTCGGGCAGACCAAGAGTTACTGCAAACAATCTTCCTAGATGAAGCGTTTGCCACCGTATCTGGAAGAAATAGTGCGACACTTTCTACCTATTTAAATATCATCGTACAGGATCAACAGGTAATATCGATTGAACAGAAACCAGAGATAGGAAGTAATGTACCACATATTACGTACCTTATTGAAAAAGATAATGATTATTCACGTGTAACCAAATTGAAAGAAGAGGAGGTGTGATTATGGTCGTCAATGCGAAAATTGTTAAAGAAGTGCAAATAGAGCCACTTGATGCTGTTAGAGCTATCCGTAAGGAACTTGGGCTTAGTGGGTATTTTTTCGAAGGTGACGGCGTGTATGAATCCGTCCGCTGTACTGTCGACGGGGATTATAGAAATGTGTCTGCCCCAGCGTATATACAGGATCAAATGGAAGTTGTGATGGCTTTGGACATCTTGGAGAAATTTCTTGAAAATAAGGAGAGCTTACCTAGATGAACGTTAATATCTACGATATTTTTGCCACAAAGTATTACTATGTGACGATTGCAAAAGATATGGAGTACTTTATTAAGGCAGTCCGTGCAGCTCGTCAGGGGCATAAGATGCATGCTATATCGGAAACAATGGATAGAATTCTTGACGCAATTATTGCCGATGAACCAGTGACCATCGATGTTGCAGGAGCGGTATTTACTACAGATGCTTCTCCCAAATTAACAGATATGCAGTATGCAGGTCTAACTGTGATTGACAGCAAAATGCGACTGCGTAATGAAATCTTGTGTGAGAATGCAAACAGAATTGCTAAATGCAATACACCAGTAACTGAACTGCCTGAATTCACTTACAATACGAATTTAATGACATACCTGGATTTACTGGACAAGGGCAAGGTTTACTCTGCAATAAATTATTGCAAAACACCGGATAGAGTACGTTATGCTCTCTATGCAATCATATCTATTTGTCGCCCGGAAATTGAGATGCTACTTCCGGCAGACGAACTCCATCACTTACTTATGATGGTGCATAGCCTGCTCCCGAATGCAGACTTATACAATTACAAGAAGTTTTTAGCAATTACAGATGATAGTAGTGATGGGGTACTTGTCTTGGATTTCACATCCGGCTACGCGTCATTACAAGGTTTTGGACAGCTTACATTGGAACAGGCCGTAGCACAGATCAACCTTATCCCTTACGAATTTGGTACAGTTGTTACAGCTTCTAATCCAACATTTAAGACATTGATGACAAAATCGTTAGATAGTATCAATGCTTATTTGAGTACCAGACCAAAGACTCTGGCAGAAAGATGTGGTGTAACTTTATGATGTTTAGTACTGATATTACACAGGAATCTTTTATCACTGCGTTAACTACGCAGTTACATAAGAATCCGACTGATGAGCAAATTGATTTTTTGAAAGATTTTCGAAAACCGATGATATGTTTCGCATCGCCGGGAACAGGAAAAACAACTTCTGCGATTCTTGGGTTATTAAATGCGGAGTGCTATCAGCATATACCTGGCGACAGTATCTATGCGTTGTCGTTTACAAGAATGGCGACAGCTGAGTTAGCTAATCGTCATAAAGAGAGCTGTCTCAAATTAGGAATCTCTCAGTATGTGCATTTCCAAACACTGCATTCTTTATGCTCTACAATCTTGAAAGAAAACTTTCATCGTTTCGGGATGACATCATTAACTACTGGAGAATCAAGACCAGTCAGACAATGTTGTGAGATTTTGCGTGGTTGCTGTGACAGCAATGGGATAAAAGCAGATGATTTTAAACTGAAGAAAGTTGTTATGGCAATACGATCATTGAATAATTCAATGATATTTGATGACAATCGCGTAATGAATTCTATGAGTTTTAAAGACATAAAAATGCCTTTGAAAGAGTTTAATACGTTACGCAAGTATATGTTCATTTACAACTTTATGACAGAGCATATTCCGGTTGACGATATTCTGCTTTACACATTACTACTTATGACACGGTGTCCAGAAGTAAGCAGGGAGTGCAAAGAGAAGATAAAGATCATGCTTGTCGATGAAGCTCAGGATCTTAGTTTGTTACAGCTACGCATCATATCGATGCTTACTGACACGCCGATACTTATCGGTGATATGAAACAGCAGATTTACGGTTTCAACGGAGCATGTTCGGAGATTGTGGATTGGTTCCGCAAGTTATATCCGGATGCCAGGGAAACTGCACTGACCAGGTCTTTCCGATGTCATGATGAGATTGCAGATTACGCTACGCAACTGATTAAGCCAAATAAACTCGATGCTGAATCCTTTACAGGTATTGGCAGTGGAGGTAGTGTTAGCATTGAAGCTAACGTAGACCTTAATAAGATAGCCAAGAAGTTGCACGACGACTATGTGCAAAACAATCTTAAGTTTCCGAGAGACATCATGTTTCTGTTCCGTAATAACGCATCTTCAATTCCTGTAGCAGAGGCGCTTTATCACGCAGGTGTTCCTTTCAGGATTAACAAGTACAAAGCTGCTTATGAAATCGATGTTGTTAAAGATATCATGGCAGTACTCAACCTTTGCAAGTATCCAACAACATTAGATTACATAGGCGCTTTGCGCTACGTGATACCTGAATTTAATGCCTATCACAATCTTGCACAGAATCCAATCTACATGCGCTGTAAGAAGACTGGCTGTAGTGTATTTGAAGTCAACTATGAGTTCAAAGATGCAGGGTCTGCAGCAACAATGATGTTACTGAATGAAATCAGTATAAATATTGATAACGGTGCTTATATGACAGACTTGTTTAACGATGTCTGGCCGGTGTATATGCGGAACTATCTAGCGACACGAGAGTGGATGTTGGAGTATCCAAAAGAGTATTATATCCGAATAATCTCACCGTTGTTGCGTGGAAAGACCTATGACAAGTTTGTACACGACGAAGCTGAAAAACGTAAGATTGTTGACGAGAGTCTGCGATATAACCGAGGAATTCGATGCTATACAATGCACGCGTCTAAGGGATTGGAGGCTGATGAAGTTTACATTCTTGACTGCGAGGCCGGGGTTATCCCTAATGATTCCCAAATAACACGTATGAGTAATGCAGATTGTGACTTGGAGGCAGCTCTTAGTATACGAAACGAGAGATCACTCTGCTATGTAGCATGTACAAGAGCGAAGGATAGTCTGCATATTTGCTATGCAGATTCACTTTCACCAATGATGGCTGGTGTTAATGAATATGCTGGCTTCGATAATATGTACGAGTACTATAGAGCATCCACCAATGACATGGACGCTTTCGCAAGATTTACGGAGGGTATAGGAAATGGAGATTGATTACATGGAACCCATTTCCTATGAGATTGCTAAGATACTGGTTCCCGACATTCGTGACGATTGTCGTTACTTTATGTACACTACAATGACTTCAACCGTCATAGTGGCAAAGGATCCTAACTTCGATGATACGAAGAGAACAGCTATGGACGATGGGACATACGAGTACGTGCTGGAAGAGCTGCCAAGAGAATCTGCGTCACTGTATCGAGAACCAATCACAACTACAAGAAATAGGAATTTAGATAAAAATTACAAAGTAGTTAAGTTATGTATACTTATGTTCTGCATCGCGTGTGCGTGCATCGCGTACAAACTGCTACTTACAATATCTTGAAAGAGAGGTAACACGCAATGGACATTTTAGCTATTATTAAAGATTTTGGAGTTTTTAAAACAATCGCCTCAGTAGCACTGTGTGCTTTAGTTGTTTATATGTTTATGCCAAAGGGTGGTGGTAAAGGAAATTCTGGAAGTAACCCGCCAACTAGCAGCAATACGACTACTAACTAAGTCTGGAGGAAAGTAAGGATGGGACTTTTTAAGCCTAAGAGTTCTGATAAGCGTAAAGCCGCCACTTGGTTAGAAGAAGCTGATTTAGCTTATACGCTGGCGTTTGCAAGTAAAAATGCAGCGCTGTTTGCAGACTACGGTGCTCCTGATATTTTACGGGATTTAATGGAGCGTATCAATTTAGGAGAAGAAGCCTACGAGGGGCTTCTTCGATATGCAACGACATCGTGGGCAAAAGTCGGCGAGTCTCCAGTAGAATATATGAAAACTGTTGAATACCAGCATGTTCATATATCGCGTGGTGTTACTGCACCAATGGGTGACGACTATAAAGAAATCTGGACATTATCACCAAACGGAGAGAAGTGGTTAGTAACCAACATACGGAGGGTCGCAGATGAATGTTGATCTTAAACAGGCTTCCAGGGATTTTGATGATATTCTGGATCGTCAAGTAAACCAATGGCGTGAAGAACTTCGTCAAGTAGAAAGTGACATTGCTGGATTAAATGAGATTTTACAGTCCAGCGAAGCAAAGACTGACAGAAGCGAAAACGCAGTATTCCAGATCGCTAAAGATGAACGTGATATGAAAGTCGGCAAGCAACGGTCGCTACAAGGAAAGATTGATGCTTACAGGCAATATACAGGAGTTTCTGAGTATATCTCGACAGGAGTTGTAAAAGAAGGAACTACAATGGAAGTAACCTTACTACGTATTGACAATACTCCGTATTTAGGAAATAAATCGAAGCTGACTGTGAAATTAGTACCTGCAGGTTTAAGTCAATCAGTTGCAGGACTTGTGGAAGTTACCACAGCTTTTGGAATAGGTGTATTAGGTCATGTGGCTGGTGACATAGTTTCCATTACATCAAGAAAGGGAAACATTCAGTTCAAAATAGAAAGGATTTATTGATATGATTTATGCAGCAAGTTTAAGCATTCAAGTGAAAAAAGCAATGGGCAATAAGAGCGTCCAGTCATCTATTAACAAGATTATCAGTAACTTAACGCTGGATCCTAAAGTTACTACCATGGATACGGTAATCCTGTGTCCTAAAGATGTTGTTGGACCGAAAGCCAGAGAGTTTAGTGCAGTACTCGAGCACAGACACCCAGATATCTGTGTCATCTATATTTATACGAAAGATAACGAACGCGATCTGGTAAGCGATGATGTGTATAAGATGCATGCGAAGAAAATTAAAGATGTCACCATTAACAAAGCACTGGAAGAGTTCTTAGGTGATCATGCTATTTCAACTGGAATGAATTTCGTCAGTAATGCAGACTTCAGAGATATCTCTGATGATAGTCCAGTGGAGCAGCCGATTCCGCGTCAGGTTGAAGAACCTGCTAAGCATAGAGGTCTTTTTGGAACGAAGAAGAGTCAGCGCTCTGAGAAATTATTAGAGGGTGCTCAGGAATATGTGGACAGCATTACAAACGAACGCGTAAGCTACAAGAATCGTGCGCAGATTCCTACGGAAAGTGTACCCGTCGCTACTGAACGAGTTTCAGATGAGAATATTATGAACACATTTGCAGTTCCTGAGGAGTCTACAGAAGAGGTCACCGAAGTTAAAGATGCAGCGGTAGAGCCTATAGAAACGGAAAGTGAACCTACTATCGAGATGCCGTCGTTAGATGAGATGATGGCTGCGATTAAGGATGAGGAATCTGAACCAGAACCTGAAAAGCCTGAAGTACCAATGACTACAAGTGATGTAAATGCTTTCTTACATCCTGTTATTAAAGCACAGGAGGAGGTTCACTCCTATGAGGAGAATCTTGAACGTATTAGATCTGCTGATGATTGGGATAAGTTCAAAGAGAGTCTTGAGCATGATTCTATTATGAAGAGATTGCTTGAGGCTAACTCTGAGTTTTCTGGTCTGGTTACTATGTTGGATATTCTTGACCAGCGTATCCAGGCGGTGTTTAGAGATACCAATTTAACCGCAGATCAGAAGTTCGATCAGATCAAAAGTATCGGTTTAGAACGCGCAACGGCTCGTGCAGCTTCTAACTCTATTTATGTAGATAAACTGATTAAGACTATTGAAGCAATCACCTGCAGTGCAAAACGCACAGTAGAAGAGAAGATCAGCGATGTTACTACAGCCATGAGTCAATTAGCAGTCAGTCGTTCTAAAATCAGTGACACTTCGAATCTGGATGAGTTGATTCAAAAGCGTAGTAAGGTGCAGGCTGAATTACTTGAACTGACTCGTGGACTTATTGACCTGTACAAAGCCATGGATCTTGCAGTAACAGAAGAGATTAAAGATCTGGATGCTAAACTGCCATCAAATAACGCTTACATCAATAACATGATGTCACCTATTGGTGCTCACATTTTCACACCGTCTAATACAGCGGCTTTAGCAAACAATCTGTTACAGGCATTAGCAGCAAATAGGCTTACTGCGAGTCAGCTGGAAAATTCAATCACTGCGACCATTGATGTACTGTTCACGTTATGTGCAACAGATGAGAACATTATCCAGGAACAGCAGAAAACCATAGAGTTGCTGAAAGCTAATAGAGTAGAGGATGTTGTTATTGTTGACAGTGTATTGAAGAGTGCACTGCGTGTATTTGTTGGAACGCGCAATAGCGGATTATCTGCAACAGCGATTACGTGGAGTGGTGTGCAGAGCAGACAGCAGAATGTTCTTCTTGTTGATTTGACTGGAAGTAGTAAGTTCGCTACCTATGGCATTGACGCTGTGCCTATGGATAAGTTCTTGCATGAGCGTATAGAGAATCACTTTACCTGTGTTTATACAGAGCGTCCGTGCGCTTTGGACGAATTCGAAGATATTATCAAAGAGTTGCGTACACGGTTAAATTACTATCCGTATATCAATATTATTCTGTGTGCGGAACAGGTAGATCTGCTAAACCGTGTAAGCGATGATGCTTTCTGTGTGCACTATGTCACAAACTGCACTACAGGTAGTATGGATGCACTGCGTGACACCGTTACCAGTCATACAAATGTTGATAACATTGCACGCAAACTTGTTACAATTGGAGCGCCTGTCAGCCCCTTTATGATTGCAGGTCGCATCGGTCTGGATTTGACAAAGTGCAAGTTAGTGGTCATTCCGGAAATGCCTGCCATTAAAGGTTGCGCTATCCGTAATGACAGACCTTACGAGTATGATGAAATTGTATCTGTTTTCGAGGAGGCTATTAAGTGACGCATTTATTAGAAGGATTATTATCTGCTTCACAGCAGGCTTTAGTATCCTCTAGCACTGCGCTTATCTTTAAAGATGCCAGTAAATTTAAGTTCCCTGAGGCTTTGTTTCTGTATGAGCAAAGCCTTTTACCTGATGATAAACTATTTGACTTGTGTCAATCAGCTTATCGTATGCCGCTTTATGAACCGCGAATTGAATACGTTCCACAGGAAATTATTGAAAAATTCAGAGATAAGAATGTGTTCGTGATCTCCTTTGACACTGTCAGTTATACAGTGATTCTGGGAACGACTCCGGATTTCGATCATTCAGAGGTTTTATCTTATGAGTATCAGACTCGGCTGATTAACGTTCCGTTGTACTACTATGTAGTTAATTATACAAAGCAATACGGTAGTCCTAATTTTATAAGTCAATTACCTCCACTAGATTTGTGGAAGATGATTATCCGGGAAGCAGTAGATTTAGGAGCATCAGATATTACTTTGTCTAACACGGCGAACGGCGCACTGGCATATTACAATGTGCGCAAGCGCAAAGTACGTTCTAAACGGTACATTCCGTCCGAATGTGTTGACTCAATCATTCAGACTCTGGCAACCTCAGCGAACGCTACACTGGGGGATGATTCGGTAGTTCCTCGTTCCTTTTCAGTGAACCTGGATAAGTATCATCGTGGTCGTGTAGAAGTCAATAAAAATTATTACGGTCATCTTATGACTATACGTGTGCTGTCAAATCAGATGCTTAGTAAATCTTTGGAAGACTGGAACCTGTCAGCGACCACATGCAAGTTTATACGAGATGTGTTTCTTTCAAATGAGAAAGGACTGCGTTTGATGATTGGTGAGACATCCTCCGGTAAAAACACGACACTGGTATCTGCACTAAAAGAGATTGCAGATACAGACCGTTACAAGATTGTCTCAGTGGAGCAACCAGTCGAAATTCTCGTTGAGGGTATCGAACAATGCCCGGCTGAAACAGAAGAAGAGTTTGCGTTAATTGCAAATTCACTGCTCAGACAAAATCCTGATTATGTTTATTTCACGGAGATTACGGCTAGGACAGCAACTGCAGTCATGCAACAGGCCAATACATCAAAAGCAGTGTTCAGTAGCATTCATGCTAACAGCATAAGTGATGTCCTGTTCCGTTTGCAGGACATTACCGCTATGCCATTAGATCGATTGATTTTGACACTGCAATCTTGCATTTACCAAGAACTTATCAGAGATGAAGATGCCGACAAAGTATACCCGGTGACAAGGTGTGTACACTTTGATGATGATTTGAAGATGGCACTTTATGGGAAGTCCACTGGGGAAATTAAACGTATTTTGAAAGGAGAGGAAGATAAATGGCGATAAGCGATTATGACTTACTGTACGCTTCAATGGCTGTGCGACAACCTAAACCAGTAGCAGAGGTCGAACAGAAAACAGGAGTCAAATTACGCCCAGATGCTAAGTGCATTACGATAGCTGCGTTGGATAATCATTGTAAAAATTACATCACAGCTCACAACTTTAGTGACTACCGAAAACAAAAGTTTGAGCTGTCCTTATTGCCGAAAGTGCATACAATGTTTGACTCCCTGTTATGTGCAAGTGATTATTTCAGTACTTTGATAAACAGTGACGATCCCTATATAGGAGGACGCAATGCCTGATATTTTAAAACATCTTGAAACTACTGCAACCTGCCCTGTCTGCTCCGAGCGGTTGTATTTTGACATTGAGCAAAACCAGTTGCTATGTAAACATTGCGACAGTGATTGGAGTTGGCAGAGCGTACAGAATAAACCATTTTCAGTAGGTCTTACCGGCTCTGCTACAAATTATGCAACTCTTAGAAAGTTACTGGCAGATGAAGCCGCCTTGCCTGGTGCAGCTAAAGAATTCCCTGCATATACGAGTCAGATGACATCGGAAGATGGTCAAGCTATACGGATAGCTTGGCTCAAGAAACCAGACAAAGAAATTTTGACAAAATTATTGTACGAATACTTTCATAGAATCGGAGGTGAGTAAATGCTCTTTGTCATCCCTCAACTGATATCTGAAGAAGACTTCTTATATTTCAATGAAGAAACCTATGCAGCTTTGTTACCCTTACTTGATGATGTTCTCTGTAAGTATTTATCAGATTACATGAGCAATCCGGAAGCCAACCAGCAGGTAGTGGACGCTATCGATAAACACTATCATAGTATTATTGAAAGCTACACACTTCCTGCAAAGTTAGAGGAAATGGGCGTGTTTTCATTGGTTGCTACTATAACACCACAGGCTGTAGTCAATCTTGACATTGACCGTAATGAGGTTATTGAAAAACTGAGTTTCCTTGATAAGCATTGTGCGAAAACTATTTCCTCAGTACAACCTCGTACAGCTGCTAATTATCATATCTTTGAGCAGGAACTGGAAAAGGTAGCGATGCGTAAACCATTTGTTAATGAGAACCCGAATATGTTACAGATGGTTAAGAGTAACAGTTTTATCTTTTACATGTCACATGAGAAACTCAGAAAAACTGGTATGGGTTTAGTGAATTCTCGGCGACGCTCCTGGATAGTTTCATTGAGAGGTGCTGAATTTCTAAATTACTGTGAGAGTAAAAATATTCCGGTGAATGTTAGGAGGTTATTTTGATGAACGACACGTTGTATATTTTTGATGTATCACCGTTTGTACACGCAGGTTCTGTGAATAAGAGGAGTTTTTTGAATGCATTGGTAGATGTTGGCGTGCGCTGTGTGGAACAACGTACACCTTGTGGCGGAATCTCGCTAATCATGAATTCAATAGCTTCTATCGAAAATACAGGAGATTTCGTATTCTGCTGTGACCGTAATCCTACGATCAAGAAAGAGATGTCGAAAGGCTACAAGGAAAACAGAAATCACCGGCGTGAAATAGAGGTAGAGAAGGGTGTCGCTGAGTACATTCTGAAATTGTGCGGTGCTACTGTACTTGCTTATGACGGCTATGAAGCTGATGACATCATTTACTCACTGGTTAAGAAATTGCATGACCGTTACAAACATATCTACATTTACACTGGTGATAGTGATATGTATTTTCTCGTAGACGACATAGTGTCAATTAGGGCACATTCATCCAGAGGTAAAGATGTGAACATACAGAATTACAGTACGGTTATCAAAAAGGATAAAAATATTCCTTACAACTCTACTACGATAGCGAAGATTATTTGTGGGGATACGAGTGATTGCATCCCTGGAGTGCCCGCGTCGGATCGTCAAAAATTGATTCAGTATTTTTACAACCCGGTTTTATTGCCACATTGTGGCAACAAAGAGATTGTAAAATACCACATGGGTATAGTGGCTCCGCAGTATACTGATCAAGTAGACATCGTGTTTCCGCTTGAGATTGAATCAGTTCCTACGACATTCTCACCCCTCAATTATGCAATGCTGCATGATATGGGGCAAGCAATAAATAATCGCTTTTATCGTGACCGTGGAAGTAAGATGTTCGATCCTGAACCGTATATCACAGATATGCAAAGTAGGGGACTTTACCTTGAGGATTATTAAGTAATAATAAGGAAGGAACAGTATGAAACATATAAAAAGATTTTTAAGCACGCTGTGTATTGGTGTGCTTATTTTGTTGCAAGTTCCAGTAATGAACATCAGCGCTGCGCCTGCAGGATTAGATGCTGGAACTTATGCAGGTGTAATGAGTTCTACCTACGCAAGCTACTTTATTAAAAGCCAACCGAACAATGCTATTGTTCTAGCGGATGATACAGTGCTGCAGGATACAGACATTTACACATCTTATGGGTACTGGTTTTTACCTCGGTTAAATTACCAGTATTACTACCTCCTTGAAACGAATGATTATTTTACACTGAATCCACAGCTGAATGCTATCCATATTATTAGGGAAGTAGACGAGACGAATGTTGTAAAATTATCTATTTGTTCCACTGCAACGAACCGTTCTTTAGCTGATATTTCAATTCACACAGATAGTGATTACACACTCAATCAGTCAGTAGAATCCCCCAAGACAAGTGCCAATATCAAGACCTATACATGCAAATCTACCTATTACAATCCTGCGATTGTATTCGTTGGTGGATTTGTTACGCCTGATTATATTGGAATACCTGCAGATAATTTAGGGACAGATACCATAGTCAATGCTACCTTGTATTGGGACGGCACGAAAGTTGATGAAGTTAATCCTAATGGAATAGTAGACCTGGCACAGTACGACAGTACACTGGAGACGATAAAACTCACGTTTGACGGGAGGGATTCAGTCCAGAACACAATGTGTATGAGCAAGCTAGCCACATACTATCTGCAGTCTGACGACACTGACATCTTACCTCTATTCGCGTGTACTGAGACCAATGATGGTTTCAGTTACCAACCTTTGAATCCAGGTGATACAAGTTCGAAGATCAGTTTCTCTTTCATTTGCAACAAAGCTCTGCTTGTTCTGGAATTTGATTCAGGCGCTAGCCTGTCTTATAAAAATACATACAAGGCTTCTCCTGGAAATTCTATTGATCTTGCAGGAGATGCGAGCGCCTATGTCAGTCAGATTGATGGAGATCCTAATGTGCCTACTGGTACGACATACAGTAATGGAACGTTGTATGTTAATTCTGGCTTTACAGGTGACATCACAACTGTTGGAAAGAGCTTTGCCGGATTTACCGTGTCGAAGTTATCCAAAGTAACTTCTGAATGGCCAGCAAATAGCTACAGGATTGTTTTTGCAGAGTCAAGTGACTACTCGTTATCACCGTTAATGGCAACCTGTGGACAGACTGTATCTATGCCAACACCGGTCAAAGAAAATTACCTGTTTATGGGATGGTTCACGGATAAACAGTGCCAGACTGCGTTCAATGCTCCAAGTTATGCAGCAGGTGAGACTGTTACAGTCTATCCCAAATGGGAGTACTCTGGTGGGTATTATTCCGTACGGTTCTACGATGGTTATAACAATAAAACGGATACAAAGTCTTTTAAGGTATCGGAACAGCCGGCACTACCTACAAATCCGACCTACACTGGTTACACGTTCAAGTATTGGACAATCGTGAATTCCTTGTCAGATACGAGTGGGAAAACATACGATCCTTCGACATTCACGCCAAAAGCAGATGGTACTTATATCTTTAAGGCAGTCTATGCTGTAACCGGAGTTATTAAAGAAGTTGTCAATTCACAGTCATCTTATTATGTGGGACAGTCTATTGATAAGAACAAACTCACTGTGGTTGCGATTGTCGATGATAATGGTAACACGAGAAATCTGAATGCTGATGAATACGAATTGTCTCCGAGTACAGTAACTTCTGAAGGAACTACTACAGTGACAGTAAAGTATACGGCTACCGGAGCTACAGCTACTTTTAAAGTGTCTGGCTCAAAAGATCCGCTTGCGTTACTTACTGTGAAATATTCAGGTGGAGATCTAGTGAAAGGTACTGCAATACCTACATCACAAATTACGGTATATGGCAGTTATGGTTCTGGTAAGACTGAACAGCTTACCGGTTGGACAATTTCTCCTACAACAATCACAAAAATAGGCACCAACAATATCAAGGTTACATATGCGCATCTTTCTGCAAACTTGATAATAAACGGTACCGAATCTACAGCGAGCTCCACAGACAAGAAAGAAGTTAGCAGTATTACAGCAACCTATATCGGACCTACTCTAATCGTAGGAGACAAGATAGTTCCCGCCAATATTAAGGTTACTGCGACATATAAAGATGGAACAGTAGCAAGGCTGGAAAGTACTGCTTTTAGTTACAGTCCAAACATCGTTAGAGTAGCTGGAGCCAATACCGTCATGGTCAATTATGATGGATATTCTGCAATCTGTACCATTGAGGCGCAGGAGAAAACAGGCAGCGCAACAACAGCATCTGGTACTTCCTCCAGTAACCGTAACAATACATCATCTTCAAGCACAGGAAACCAGAATACTGCTGCAGATGATAAGTATACATTTGCAGGTGCGTTAAATAGTAAAACTGCTAAAGGTGTGTCGCCTTACTATATAAAAGGACGCACTATTCTCAATATATCTACAGCGTCCGGTCTGGACGAGCACTCTGTAGATATTGTCTCCATATTGAAGGATGCAGAAGAAAATTCAGCGGTAACTCTTAATCTGTATAATGGCAATGCCGCCAACATTCTTGACTCTAACGGCTTTTCTATTTTACACAGTAAATCTCTTGTTTTGTATGTAAATATGCTTGATGAATACTCATTACAGCCGGTAGCTTACTGGGTTGTTAATGGCAAACTCAGCGAGTCTATTGCAGAATCTATAAGTTTCAACGTTAATATGGTTCCTGTAAATAAAGCTAGCGAGACAATGTACGCTATTTCAGTTGGAGGAAGTTCTTACCCGATTGGTACAACCGTTGTCATGGACATGCCTGGTGCATTCCCTATTGGAACCTACACACGATTGTATGCTACAGATGTCGAACTGAACAATTCACATTTACTGCAGGATTCACTGTGGGGAGATACGGATTCACTGAATCTACCGCTGAGTAATTGTCCGTATTATGTCATCACGGATTTAGTTACATTATATCCGGATGGTTCTGATATGTGTGAGGAACTGATTGCAGATGTTACCAATGCAGATGCAGAGGATCAGCCTGACATTGATGAAGATGGGCAGGAGAATGTAGCAAGTGATGATACACAAATTCCTTCACAGGTGGATACAACTAAACACAAAACAGTGTCTGCCTTAGGGATACTCTGTATTGTGATGATTGGAATCACAGTAATTGTTGGAGTAATCGCACTTGCAAAAGTTTATGTTCTTCGTAAACACAAAACGAAGAAATAAGTTTTACATAGGGTGACCGAGGGCGTTATTAAATTTTTTTTTAATAACGCCGGGAAAATTATTTCCTTGCCTCACCATATATAAATGAAAGGAAGTGACAAGTATGTTTGTAATAAATGCGACAGATTCCCTAGCCTGTCTGCTTGATTTGAAGTCAAGTTTAGAACCGCTTCCGGAACCTTTTCGTATGCAGAAAGATGCCATACTGAAGCTTCCGTACGCTGCGTACACGTACTATGTAAGCATGAAAACTGACTACGAATTAACGTTGGTGGATGGATTACATGTACGGCGAGTTTTGGCGGATGCTGATAGTCCTAAATTGTATCAGTACTTTTTAAAGGACACTGCATTTGCAATTTTAAAAGAACTTTGCTTCGCTGAGTATTACGGTGAAAAAGCAACAACCATTATTCCGACTTCAGACCTGGAGCACAAGGTAAGCATGCAGGTAGTAAACATGATTTACGAATCCTGCGAATCAGAGGGAATTGAAATGGTTAAGCGTTTCAACGAATTCGGTTACAGACTGTCAAACAAGATAAGTCCGTTAAACCTGCAGAGTTTTAAACTTGCCGTGATGCTATATCACATGTCGATATTCGACCGCCTTCCGCAGGAAGTGGGTATTGATGTGCGACAGCTATAACATTCGTCTGGTATGGTGTGATACTTGACGACAACTAAATTTTTATTAAAGGAGAACAAAGTAAATGATGACAAGAGAAGCAGTCGCAAGTTGGGTAATGAGTAACAAAGGCGCTATCGATCCGCAGGGTATCGAAGATGCTGTAAATGAGTTAGCAGCTTCCGTTACTGAGACAGTGGCAAAAACCAAAGGTGTCGATTTTAACGATAAGTGGGCTTGTGCCGCTATTACCATTGAAACACTTGATGGAACCGTTACACAGGCTCCTGCAGTTACTGCAACTACTGCAGTTGAAACTTCTATGCCTGCTACCGCATCCGCAGAGCAGATGGCTGACATTAAGAAGAAACTGGCTATGCAGAGAAATGAGCGTAGAGAGATCTCTGGCAGCTCCCAGATTAAGAAAGTTCTGTTCCAGAAACCTGATATGAAAGAGTATGTTCCTGATGGCGCAGCTTTCACTGTAAGCGCAGAGGATCTGGAGAAGTTTAAGAAAGCGCATCCCATTGACCGCATCCCTGCTGAATCCCAGGCAGATTACAATAAGTTACTGGATCTGGCAGCCTCCGGTGCAGCAATTCCTGCACGTTATACCGCTATGCCTGGTAAAGTCTTAGGTGTAGTTCTTGAGTCCGCTGTAGGTGCAGAGTCCGAGACTGTCATGAACGTGGAAGAGTTCAAGAACTTCCTGACCTTAAAGACCTTAGGTTCCATTCCTGGTAATGAGCACGGTATCGCAGGTGCTAAGCTTGCTTCCAGAACTATCAAAACTAAGGTTGACGGAACTGTAGCTCAGACAGAGCGTAAACAGATCGTTGTTAAGTTTACGGATGTAAAAGGTGCTAAAGAGCAGGGTAACTTCAACTTAGTAATGAAAGTAGACAATACCCAGTCCTGCGATATCCCGGTACGTTCCGAGCTGTGCTTTAAAGAGTATGTGTATGCTAAAGATCATGTTGGTGATCCTGCTTACATCAAGGAGAATAAGTCTGAAGAAAAGGTTACCAAGACTGTCAGACTGTCTGGTAAGGTTACTGGTCACAAGCTGGTATGGGATCCTGAGTACACCGACAAGTTCAACGACCACAAAGCAGGAACCACTAACCGTGAACTGCCTTCCGATAAGGAAATTCAGCAGAATGCTGATCTGCAGGCGCAGGCAATCGCTGAGCTGCTGCAGAAAGTACATGACGGAGATTGCGTAGCAATTACTCTGGGCAGCGATTTCACCACTTTCCTGGATGCTGGAAAAGTTGAGCAGGCCGCTGACAATTTCTAAACTCCGCCTCATTTACAGGTAGTTATGCGTGCGGTTATTATTAACCACACGGGTACTATCGTTTAATGGCAGAGGATTAAATAAGAAAGTAATTAAAAAGAGAGAAGAGGGGCGGCTACCGCCCCTCTTTTATTTATATGGAGGGTACACGTGACGAGATTAGATTCACTTTCTCAAGTAATTGGACATGACTGGTTAATCGGGTTTTTAACGGAGCATTTGAAAAATGGGACGCTTCCGCGGTTTATCATTTTTGATGGTCCGGAAGGATGTGGGAAAACAACGATAGCTACGCTGCTCGCACTGAATCTGGTCTATGGATTAGCTGAGACTGATGAAAAGCTTACTGCATATAAAGAACTGTGTGAGAATAACAGGTCTACCAATTACGTTAAAAAATTTAAACTCTCTGTGGAAAACGGAAAGGAAGCTGCCAAGGATGTTTTGGCAGAGATGCATGAGTGCTTTACAGCAGGGCATAAGAAAGTCCTGATAGGTGATGAAGCGCATAACCTTAGTGAAGGCGCCCAGGATGTGTTTCTGGAAGACAGTGAATTTCTGCCAAAGGATACTTACCTGTTCTTGCTAACAACAGATGTTACTAAGCTGAAACCTGCCCTCCGATCACGTGCTACACCAATTCATATTCCAGCATTAAAGTTGTCTGACATGTTAAAAGTGTTAAAACGTGAGGTGGCGGCAAGAAACCTGCATATCCAGGCAGAGGATGCAACTCTTCAGCTTATTGCCGATTGGTCTAATTGCAGGCCTAGAACCGGATTAAGCTTACTGAGTGCTTTTGCAAATAACAGTGATGTTTCTGCGGAAGTCGTCCGGAATCTCGTTGGCTATCTTGATGTTAGTGATGTATTACCACTTCTTAAATCACTAAGCGGCTCAATCACGTTCGGATTAGCATATATAACTGAGATGACAATCAATACTACTCTGGTATCCATTGTGTCGGAGATTATCAGGGTAAAAAGCGGAAGCATGTCTTACAGACTGCGGATGAATGAAGTGACTGCAATCAAAACAGAATTAGTGGAAGTCCCTGTGGAAACACTGATCACGTTTCTCTATGGTTTAACAGCTACACAGAATCTTACACGGACAAGCGTAATACATGCGTATCTGCGGGCGCACAAAAATATGAAAGAACTCGCAAATACTGACAGTGTGAGCATTTTACAAACAGAAATACAGCAGCATGTTTCAGAGGTAAAGCCAGTCCACACAAATTTTAGTGTACCTACACTTGACGATTTGCTTGCGAACAGTGCTGTGATTGAGGGGTGACAACACATATGAAGAATACCAAAAAACTTATTAACGAAGCAGAGAAAATACTTTCAAATACGAGAATAAGCATGCAGGATATTTGCAGGTCGTTAAATCCGTACACACGTAATGAATTGGCTGTGCGGTTAGCTAATGCTTCTAAACTCATTGAGAGGAGCTGTTAGTGTACACATATATCTGTGAGAATGATAGGGAGAAATTCGAGTATTGCAGATCGAATGGATACACAGATATCGAATTACTGATTGATATTAACGGTACTATAGACATTCAGAACACGTTTCAGTTAGTAGAAGCTTACGGCCTGCATATCCATAAAATTCGACCGGTAATTGTCGGTCAATCTTTAAGTATTACAAAACTGCTTTTTGATTATCAGTCTACGGTGAGGTTCTATAAAATCTGCGACCTCGTGAACGCCTTTGCTTGTGAGTACGGGCGCGTAATTGGAATCGTACTCCAGTGTGACTTTACACGTACTGTAACTGATGTTGGTGTTATTTACGCTGCGCTGATGAACACATTAATTAATGCCATGCGTGGCAAGATAAACATCTCGTTTGTTTTTGAAAATACCACAAAAAACTTGTGGAATACCTACATTATTAAAACACTAAATGTTTTACTTCCCAGAGAGGTCTGTGAAGCTTCTGTAGCCATTACTGATTATGACAGTGCAAACAAATTACTAGGAATCCTGGATTCTGCGAATGAAGTATCCAATGTATGGGTGTGTACAAAATCGGTAAAGGCCAAGTCAATTTTGCGTATTATTGAATGCGCTAGTCTTGTAGACAATATCACATTTTTCCCAAGGAGTGATCAATATGAGTATTTTTAAGAAAAAACCTGTACAGAAAAAAGAAGAGATATTTGATATTTCCAGCGATACTTTATGTGTACCTAGTGCACTTCCTGGCATCGGAGCCGATTTAGTAAGTGCAGCTTGTGAGATTATTGGACCGAATACGAAAGTCATGTGTGCAGACGGTAAGAGATATGTGGATGCGCTACGGCTTATGGGTGTATCCGACGAGCTGCTCAACAATGGTGAATGTTATATCCTGCGAGATGACAAAACCCATCATATTTATGGAGCAGTTGTAGGAATGCTGGCGAAGAAAGCGCATTCGGAACAGACAGCAATAGAAATTAACTACAATATTTTCAAAGAGCCCGTACACACGCCTGCACGGCATCATATCAATCAGATAACTGAGTTGGACCGCGGATATCTGTTTATTGATATGGTCATACCCGACAGCAGGGATGTCAAGAGTAAAGTTGTTCTGGCTGATCTTACTGATATATTTGACACAGCCGTCAACAGCTATGCACGGTATACTAAGTATATCGCCGCATACAACAAGCTGAAATGATACCGGTTACTACATACCGTAAATATCATATCTGGTCCATTCTGAATAAGTGTCAAAGAATCCCGTCCGATGATGTATACTCTACAGCTCTTAGCAGACAAATCCACGAAACACTGTTACCCATGCTGTCGACAAATGAAAGCGTGAAGTTATACCCAATTCTGTTAGAACCCTATGATTATAGGATGATTGGTGCAGTTCCGCGTGCAGTTACTCCTGATGCTTACCTCGTAGCGGATAATACTGGTGTTGCAGCTGTGGCTACAATTGAGAGGTGTGCAAGTCCGAAGCCTGCCTGTAGTGTGAATGTGACACAATATTACGATTCGGAGAAGAATGTTACGTTTTACTACAGATGGCATGCTGGGTATCTTTGTAAAAGTGCTGTATACTGGCTCATCGAAAATCAAGTGATACGGAACCAGGTGTCACTGTACAATACAGAACTTAATGAGCTGTTTCAAGGTATTTTCGAAGACACCATGAGACACGTATTACAGGCAATCCCAGACGACTATGCCGAGATCAATTAAGGAATATTTGTGTGAAACGCTATCTAGAACATAGGAGGTGTATCACATGAATAACGTACAAAGATTGATGTCTGTAAAGGAAGCCGCTGCATATCTAGGCATAGGAGCAACTCTTTGCCGAAAGATGGTGGCAGATCCTGGGTGTAAGTTTGTCCTGCATATTGGAGACCGCGTCTTGGTTGACAGGAAAGCCCTCGATGTCTGGATAGATAACCAGACTTACTTAAATTACATCGAGTAAAGGAGAGTGAAAGTTGCAGACAGAAGAAAATGAAGAACAGATTCCTATCTGGAATAAGGTCAATTTAAGCATCAAAGAAGCTAGTAGCTATTCTGGAATCGGAGAGAGTACACTACGAAAACTTCTCTCTGAACGTGGATGCCCTTTCCTGTTAAAGGTCGGGACTAAGCACCTGGTAAAGAGAAAGGCGTTTGAACGTTACCTGGAAAGTATACACTATTTATAGTTTTACGTAGGGTGGGGTTATATGCTATAATAAAGTGTATGACCCCACAGCTAGGAGGACTTAGAGTGGGAAAAGATTTAAAAGGTAATGAACTTGGAGAAGGAATTATCCAAAAGAAAACTGGGAGGTACGAAGCAAGATTCGTCAACCGCTTTGGTAAACGAGTATCTTTTTCAGGAAGAAACCTAAAGGAGGTAAAAAAGAGATTCAATGAAGCGTTATACGAGAACGACCAGAAATTAAATTTAAAAACATCGATAACGCTTGGGCAGTGGTATGCTGAGTGGATGGAAGTATATAAATTTGATTCCGTCCGTCCTACAACAAAAATGTGTTACAATCAAGTTTATGCTAAGCATATTGCAGCCGCACTGGGAGATTACCCATTAAATGACATTTCGCAGTTAATTATTAAGCGGCATTTGAATGCCATGAAAAGGTCGGGAATTAGTTTCGAGACTCGCAACAAAGTGAGGATCATGTTAGTTGATATGTTTGACAAAGCAATCATTAACGAGTATGCTAGGAAGAATCCAGCGAGAGGCATTACGCTGAAACGCGATGAGCAACGGGAAGTAAGAGTGCTATCTGAAGAGGAACAGATTCTCTTTTTTGATTGTGCAAAAGGTACATTTTATGATAACCTTTTTGTTGTGGCAGTTACAACAGGTATGCGTGTCGGTGAGATAGCAGCGCTCAGATGGTCGGATATTGATTGGAATAAAAATGTCATTCATGTATCTAGAACACTACTTTATATGACGATTGATGACGATACAGAGAAAACATTTCATTTCGGTGATCCAAAAACACGTACTAGTGTACGTGATATCCCGATAAACAGGCAATGCGAGCTGGCACTGAAAAAGCAATATGTGCAGAAGCGTGTGGTCGAGGAGAAAGCACCAGCTTCAAAGCGTCCAAGTGAAGAATTTAGAGATTTATTGTTTACTACGAAATACAACACACCGATTACATCCCAGCATATGTGTGATGCGATTGATAAAATTCTGGACGAAGTGAACTTGATGAGAGATCCGCTTGACGAAATAGAAAGGTTTTCCATGCACTGTTTCAGGCACACTTTTGCTACACGGTGTTTTGAGGCAGGGATTCAGCCTAAGACAGTACAGTCGTACCTGGGTCATGCATCTTTACAAATGACTATGGATTTATATACATCGGTACTACCGAAACATAGTAGTGACGAAATGTATAAATTTGCAGATGCATTAGATAAGCTGAACTGTAAGGGTGAGACACTAATTGAGCAACAATATGCTGCGTTATGTAAATCTAAAAATGTTGTGTCTTTTCGTGGCGACGGAATGGTGGCACAGTAGTATTTATGGAGATTTGTCGTCCAAAAACGTGAATATATTTTGCGGTTCTACGACTATGAAAATACTCATGTCTAGTGTTATTACGTTTACCAGGCAACGCCCTACGAGTGGGGGAAAATTAAGAAATAAAGCCTGATTTTATGCGATTTGTCAATTTTGTATAGTTAACATAAGTTGATGTATTTTGATGTATTTTAATGCAAAAATGGCGACAAAATGGCGGAAGAAAAATTGTGGAGGTAATTCTCCACGCGAACTAAATAACTTTATTTTGAAGACAGGCGCTATGTACTAACGTATAACTTACGTTTATTTGCGTCCAATCATAAGCTCATTAGTTTATACTAGTGAGCTTATTTTGTATGCAAAATAAACAAAATAGGAGGTGATCGTTTTGGCCAGTGAGAAAAAATTATGCACATTTGTCGATGTAGATGATTCCACACCTGTGCAAAAATTATCAGTATTAGATCGGTTACGTGTGTTACTTCATCAACTGACTTATGATGATGCAACGGAACTGAAAAACCAGGATGCAGTAGAGCAGGAAAAACTTGTTTTAAAAGCAGACTTATTAGATTTGGAAATGGGACAAGAAATCTTTAGTCCGTTAAGAACCTCACGCGATTAAGTTCGCGTGAGGTTTCTTGACTCGGTGAAACTCTCGTATTTCTAGACATTTTCACGTAACTATGCTACACTGAATTTGGGAAATTCCGCCAGATTTCTTTGAAGAAATCATATAAAACTGAAACCATTAAAAGAAGGAGTGTGCAAAGAATGGTGAAGATTTATATGGACCGTTCAGCACAGTTGAAGAATTGATGGCAGCACTTAACGAGGATTAAAAATTTCGACAAATTACTCTATCCAGATTATATATAATTGAAACTTATTAAACAATTAATTCCTGCAATTCATGGAGGTATAATTATGACAGCTTTAAGACGGAGTGCAATAACAGAACTGGAAAAGTTACCGGAAGATAAATTACCATTCGTAATTCAGATAATGCAAGGAGTGAACGGACTATATAGCGATACTAAAAGTGAAAAGAAAGAAGCCTTTAAAAAAGTTGGAGCAGTTATGCAGAAAAGGAACTGTGACAGACGACAAGGAAGAATTAGCTTCCTACAGGGATGAAAAATATGGCAGGTAAAATTTTAATGTATCAGAATTTCAATAAGTATTAGGAGAGGATGTGATAATATGGTAGTGACAGAAAACGTAACAATTAAAGTGCCTGTAGGAATGAAAAAATATCTGGCAGATACGAATATCGAAATGGAACTTACCCGAAATGCACTTTTATTGTATCCGTATATAGCAAATCAGACAATATCACATGGAAGAGCTGCAGAAATTTTGGGAATAAGAAAATCGGAGCTTATTGATATATACGACAAATTAGGCTACTCCTATTTCGATATGACAATGAATGACTTGGATGCAGAATTAGAAACATTTCGGAAGCTAAAAAAGGAGTCAAAGGTATGATTGTTGTATCAGATACAACACCGTTAATCTCCCTACTGAAAATAGAACATCTTGATTTGCTGAAAAAGCTATTTGGAAATGTACTCATACCGCAGTCAGTATATGATGAGTTGACTGCAGATGAGCGTTTTAAAATGGAAGCAGAGCTACTTCAACAGAAGGATTTTATTAAGGTTCAGTCTGTAAAAAATGCAGAATCAGTCAGTGTATTAAAACGTGCTACTGGTTTAGATCAAGGTGAAAGCGAGGCTATTGTCCTTACAGATGAAACGAACGCTGATTTATTACTTATGGACGAGGCCAAGGGCAGAGCCGTTTCCAGCGAAATGGGTTTCAGAATCATGGGAACAATAGGTATTCTCATGGCTGCATATGAGGAACATGAACTTACTTCGAATGAAGTAAAGGAATGTGTTTCTGGTTTGCAGAGTGCAGGTCGCCATATTGGGCAGAGATATTATCAGATGTTGTTAGATATGTTGGATGATTAGATATGCCCTTGGCAGAACGACTTACACTGCCAACGCCTCCAATGCGCCGTACATCGCCACCATCCTCCAGGCAGTCTACACCGGCAACTGGCAGGCAGCCTCCGACTTCGTGGGACATCGTGACGATGATAGTCTTTACATCCTTCCCAGAGCAGACATCATCCACGGAGTCATGTCGGAACTGGCACAGATTGACAGCACCAACTCGGCGCTTTAGTCTGGCAGTGTAGTTACCAATTACTTCCAACTCTAATGATAACGTTGATACGGATGAGGAATCTTTAGCAGACACTTCAATATAAGGAATGGATTCATGGAAGCACCAGATGGTAAGATTCCATTTGATTAATTCAGAATAAATGGTTGGAGAGGCTGCCCTTTATCGGGGCATCCTCTTTTCCATTTTACAGAAGAAATCAAAAATTACAGGTATTCAACCTAACGAAATCGTGATAACATGAGCGCAAGAGAGCCAACATGCTTGCATGATTGGCGAACGGCGAATTGGATCATGATAGTTGCGAATCATGATATAATCAAAATATGTTGAAGAGTCTCATTTAGCACCATATGATATGATTGATGATGTTATTAAAGAGAAGATCTATGCGTTAAATAAAAAGGTTATTTCTGTGTTAGAAGTAGAGGATAGTTTAGTACATTTGGAAGCAAAAATAAGCGGGAATGATGTTGTTGTAATGGAAGTGGCAGTTAGAATGCCAGGCGACCGAATTATGGATTTGATTGAAATTAGCACAGGTGTTAATTTATATGACTGCGCAGTAAAACTTGCACTTGGAGAAAAGGTAAACTGTAATAGAACAAAGCATTTATATTCTCAAGTGTATTGGTTTTCGTCTCCAGTAGCTGGTGTAATTAAAAGAATAGAAGGCTTAGAAGATATAAAGAAAATGGAAGAAACTGTTATGATAGGACTTTTAAAGGAGCCAGGTGATTTTATTAATACACTTCAAAGTTCTTTTGACAGGGTTGGGTTCTGTATTGGATGTTCAGAGTATCCTAATAGGTTGGAAGAATATACCAATAATGCTAAGGAAAGATTCGTTGTGGAGGTTATTGAAAAATGAGCATGTATTTAAGCATTCCAATGACTTTTGAGGATAGCTATATAGATAGTATAATAGAACTTAATAATACTCGTACAGGGGATGTCTCTATTAAAGAGGTATATGGCGCTAGAAGAGAAGATATAATTGGAAATCTAAGACCTTCTTTTACATTAAAATATGTAAGTGACGAGAAACTTGGGGAGTATATTGCTCGTTTACACCAAAATGGAATAGAATTCAATTATGTTATAAATTCAACTGTTAGTGATGGAAGAGAATATACTGAAGAGGGGCGGAAATCAATTGTTAATTTCGTAAAGAACTTGTTGGAATTGGGAGTTGATTCCTTTACAATCACTTCTTCATATTATATGATTTTGTTGAAAAATCACTTCCCTAATATTAAAATTAATGCATCAATTTGTAATGAGATTGATAATGTGCAGAAAGCGAGACAATTTGAACTTGCAGGGGCAAATGTGCTTGTTTTAAATCGTGACGTAAATAGAAACTTCAAAATGCTGAAGGCTATAAAAGACAATACATCAGCAGAATTGAAAGTGCTATGTACAACGCCTTGCGTTTTTAGATGTCAAGATGTTCATTATCATGCTAATCTATCTTCAACCTTATCAAATGAATTACAGAGGTATATGCCAATAGATGAAAAAAATAGCATTTCTCATACATCTGTTAATTGTTTAATGAAAAAGTTGGTTCATTTAGAAGAGAATATAAAGTCACCTTGGATTAGGCCAGAAGATATGAAATATTATGAGGAAATCGGCATTTCTTTATTTAAAATAGATGGTAGAGATCGTTCAGCAGAATATAACATAGAGATAGTTAAGGCATACTTAAATCAGGCGTTTGATGGTAATTTATTATATTTAATGAAAACAGGTTATCCTAAGGATCTGACATCTATTAGGGAAAATAATTGTACTGATTATTTAAGATTAGGGATTGATAATAGGGATTTGGATCGTTTCCTGGAGCCCTTTGTTAAAGGAACTATAACATGCGATAATGGTTGCGAAAAATGCCAGTACTGTAAGCGAATTTCCGAAAAAATAATATATGATAAAGAGTGGATGAATGGTTTTACAAATTTCTTATCTAAGGAAATGAAAAAACGTTATACATAAGAAGGGTTAAGATATGGTTAAGAATATAGCAGTGGTTAGCTTATCCTCAGGAGTATTGGGGGAGGATTTTGTTGAACATGAAGTGGAAATTGGATTAAGGAGATTGAGGGGTGCTGGAATCAATGTAGAATTTATGCCTAATGCATTAAAGGGCATAAAATATCTGAGAGAGCATCCAGAAAAAAGGGCTGAGGATTTACTGTATGCCTTTAAAGAACCTAAATATGATATGGTATTATGTGCTATTGGCGGAGATGATACATATCGACTTTTACCTTTTTTATTTGATAACCATGAGTTGGAAAGGGTGGCTTCAAACAAGATATTTTTAGGCTTTTCTGATACCACATTTAATCATTTTATGTTTCACAAAATTGGTATCAATACTTTTTATGGACAATCTTTTCTTGCAGATATTTGTGAGATTGGTCCGGATATTCTTGATTATACAAAGCGCTATTTTAATGAATTGATAGAAACAGAGACAATTAGAGAGGTTCGTCCTAGCCATATTTGGTATGAGGAACGTACTGATTATTCAGTTGATAAAGTGGGTACCTCACTCAAATCACACACTAACAATGGCTATGAACTATTATGTGGAAATCCTATTTTTTCTGGGAAAATTCTTGGAGGTTGCATAGACTCTATTTATGATTTCTTTTGCACAGATAGGTATGAGGATATACCGGAACTTTGTGAAAAATATCAACTATTTCCTAAGAAAGAGGAGTGGAGAGGAAAAATACTTTTGATAGAGACATGTGAAGAAAAAATGTCTTCTGTGAAATATAGAAAAGCCCTAGAATTATTAAAAGAAAAAGGAATTTTTGATGTTATCTCTGGAGTATTAGTGGGAAAACCAGTTGATGAGCAGTATTATGATGAATATAAGCAAATATTGTTAGAAACAATTAATAATAATATTTCTATAGTTTATAATGTAAATATTGGGCATGCACAACCAAGGTGTATAATACCTTTTGGGGTTAATGCTACAGTAAATGTTAATGAGCAGATTATTCGATTTGAGCATTAAAGCAGAGTTTTAATAGTTGATTGGGTGTTATTGTATATTAAATGTAAGCGTCAAATCCGACGCTTCCTGCGTGGTTCGTGGCCATGACAGACGCCCGCCTTCAAGGCGTTTATACAGAAGAAGAAACCCCGTTCCCTGCCACAACAATCCTTTTATTCTGTCCGACCGTTGTCCGCAGAATAAAAAGAGCGTGCCTTTTTCAAAGGGATTCTGATTATATTTGTCACCAATAATCATGGCAAGTCCGTCGATGCCTTTGCGAAGGTCTACCGTGCCACAGGCAAGCACCACACGACGGATGCCTGCAGCATCCTCAAGCATGGGATACCTCCCTGAGAATCCTTGACAGCAGACTGTCAGAAATCTCATTAGAAATCCCGATTGACACTCCGTTATACCGGATAACAGCCACCGAGCTTTCATACGATTCATCCGGTGACGGAATGCAGGACTGTCCGGCTTTGGCAGGGATTGTTATCTCTGTAAATGCAATTTCAGTACCCGGATTTTCATTTGTACCCGGGGACTGCATTTGTGCATAGGCTTCTTTACGAAAATTTCGAAGCCAGTAATAATATGCTTTTTCTTTTACCCCATTGTCGGAAAGCCATTGTTTGACAGAAATACCTTCCGGCCGTTCCAGACACTGGGTAATGATAGTCAACCAGTTTGCACGGCGGACATTGTGAGTTGTCTGATCCATGATAGTTCTACCTCCTCTAAAAAACTACTAGTATTTTCGTGTTTTTTAGAGTATCTCACAAACAGGCTAGCTATCTAAGGCGGAGGATTTGACGCTTACAAAGTAACGACATTTGCCTGGTTATCTGTTCCTATCAAGGATGAGTCGGAAAGTACTTTCCAGCCGGATGTTGTCCTAAAGATGGGTACTGTGGTAATTGAAATCTCCAATACCGCATCGGATTTACTTTTATCCAGAGTAAGCGAGATGATTCACCATGCTTAGTGATACAAAAAGGATTTCGTCATATTTATCTTGCGGTAGGCTATACTGATTTGAGGCATGGGATAGTTGGACTTGCCCGCATGGTGAAGGAACAGTTTCAATTAGATCCCATAAAAAGGTTATAATCTTAATATGTCCGCTGGGTACAATTTGGGTACAACAGCTTTTGAACGATACGCACAGAATGAAAAACATATCAAATGATACACAAGAAAAGAACGTAACATATACTAAATCACGGTATGAAATAAAAGGGTAAATGGAATAGAGTAATAAAAGAAACGAAAGTATCGAAAAGCAGTCGCAGTTTGAGTTTATCAGAGATGGTAGAAGGGAAAGCTGCTACATATAAGGAATTATATTCAGCATTCTCATCAGAATGCGACAAGGAGAAAGAAGAAATTGTCTTATGTGGGCTTTCTCTGGGAGCTGTTTTGACACTTAATTATGCGATAGACCACCCGGATAAAGTAAAGGCACTCGTATTAATTGCAGCACAATATAAAATGCCAAAAAAATTATTAAAAGTTCAGAATATGTTGTTTCATCTTATGCCGAATTCGGCATTCAATAAAATGGGCTTCAAAAAAGCAGATGTTATTAACCTATGTGGTACGATGGCTGAATTAGATTTCAGCGACTCACTTCATAAGGTGTCTTGTCCGGTATTAATCGTTTGTGGAGAGAAGGACAATGCAAACAAAAAAACTGCAAAAGAACTTTGCCATTATTTGAACAACTCCAACTTCCATGAACTGATGAAAACAGGTCATGAAGCAAACATAGAAGCTCCGGAAGAGTTGGCAATCGTGTTGCAAAGATTTTATGATAGTATCAATTAACTTCCCGTTTATCGGGAAGTCGCAGAGAACGAAAAAACGGTATTTGGAGGTATTCACTATGAAAAAGATTATAACCGTAATGCTTTGCATTGTGCTGGTTCTTCTCTTTGCCGGATGCGGAAAGAACGGCGATACATCAAAAGTGGAAATTGATTATGGAGCATCTTCCGTTTATTCAAAAGAAGAAATAGACTCTGCCATTGAGATTATAAAAAAGCAGTTCGCTTCGTTTGAGGGCTGTGAATTGCATAGCCTTTCTTATATTCCGGATGAAGAATGCAACAATGCAGATAACATTGAATGGATGAACAATTTAAGAACGGATATATAACCGAATTGTATCAGGAGGAATTAAAGAAATCCTGATATGGAATGTGAGTTTAAATTTATACAACAATGGCGATCAAAACTTTTATTCCATATAGAGCAACAATTAAATATTTTAAAAACGCTGAGGTCAACATTTCCTAATAAAAACTGGTGGAACGCAGAGAACGTTCCCACCGGCTGATTGTCAAAGGGTCAGAGT